>FXBE01000008.1_pt1 | contig 26636 bp, 25 predicted proteins | sample 5335311 | NCBI WGS metagenome assembly FXBE01 (sample SAMEA103928390, study PRJEB20085) | sediment metagenome | biome: marine biome; feature: hydrothermal vent; material: sediment | place: Atlantic Ocean | collected 2013-08-06T02:46:56 | depth 0.05 m | reverse complement strand
CCTCACCACCACTGATCGCTGCCAATAAAATCGCTCTGGTCATTGGCAATAGTGATTACCGCCTCGCCGACCACCTTCCCAACTCTGTTAAAGACTCCAAGGCTATAGCGGACAAACTGCGGAATCTGGGTTTTGAGGTCATTGAGAGGCACAACCTCACTCTAGAAGAAATGAACACCGCGCTGCGTGAAACCCATAAAAAGATCGGCAAAGGCACTATCGCGGTGTTTTATTACGCGGGCCATGGAATTCAAAAAGACGGACAGAACTTCCTTATTCCAATCGATGCTGATATCAATAAGGGCTATGAAATCAAATATTCCGGCTTAAACCTGCAAAAGGTACTTGACGGTATGAATGAGGCCCAGCCCGACCTAAATATCGCGCTACTGGACGCTTGCCGGAATAATCCTTATGAAAAACGCGTTCGAGGGCTTTCCCGTACTACCCATACGCGCGGCGCAGGGCTTGCGGCCATCGAAAATGTTCAGGGAACCATCCTCTCTTACGCAACCGAACCCGGTAACGTGGCGATAGACGGCAATGGGGAGCACAGCCCATACGCGCTTGCGCTACTCAAGCACCTCGAAAAACCTGGGCTATCCGTTCAAGACATGCTGGCTCAGGTAGGTCTTGACGTTATGACGGCCACGCAAGGCGAACAAAGCCCCTGGTATTCTAGCTCGCCGGTGCCGCGGTTCTGTTTTGCAGGCTGTGAGCTGAAGACTCAAAACACCCATCCTTTTGACGACAACACCCTCCTTCTAAAGCGTTCAATTGAAAACAGGGACATCGTAAATATTGAACAACTGGTCAAGCTGAGTGATGAACAAAAATTGCTACTCGACAAAATTTTTAAGGATTATTCCAAACTGGTATTGGACAATATTCACAAACAATCGGTCAATGGCGATCCTGGTATCCAGATGGATATTCGTGAAGCCACCAATATTAAAGGCAACCGAGTACAGCCTTCAAACAGCTGGAGCCAGTTATCCTTTATACTGAGGGAGTAATGAAATTTACCACAGTCCTAATTCCAGTCTTAGTCTGTCTATTTCTGCTATCGCCGCCGTTGCCCGCAGCAGATTTTTCAGCACCCTTAATTACCCTGCCCGTGGCCCAACCTGTCGGAGAAGGCGATAAAAATTACCGGATTTCCGCCGAAGTTTCGGATGAAACTGGGCTAGTTTCAGTGGATCTGCACTACCGCAATATCGGCGACGAAAGCGATTTCAAAACACTTGCCCTCGCACCATCACGCGGAGGAAAAATCTACGCCACTACCCTCAAAATAGATACCGTCAACAATCGAGGGATTGAGTACTACATTGAAGCACGTGACAGCGCGAATAACATTTCCGAGGAGCCCTTCCCCGACTCTCCCCGACAGATCCATTTTCCTGACACAAAACAAGCCAAAAAATCGAGCAATAAAAAATACTGGTGGATGGCGCTAGGCGCCCTTGCAATAGGTGTTGTAGCTGCTGATAGAAGTGATAACGGTAACGATGATGATACCGTTACTCTGACCATCAACGCAGTAGACCCTTAGTGCTATTACCGTGTTCTATGCTCTAATAAAACGCCCAGCCAGCTTCTTTCTTTTGCTAGCATTAGTCGTTAATTGCGGCTGCCGACCGAATGACGATAAACCCACAAGCAAGCTCAACATAAGTCCACCGCCGCTTCTCAGCTCCCGCGCACTCAGCAGCGACTGTACAGACAGCCTCTCGGCCGATGTTTTGATCGACAATCAAGTCGTTAGCAAACTACAAAAACAGGTGGACGGCTGGCAAGGCCAGGTTAAAATTCCACGCGGCTCTCACACGCTCAAAATAGAATTCCAATGCACTACCGAGGCTTACGGAACCCTCTCGCTAGCCATCAACACACAGAAAAAAAACTTTTCATCTGACGGCAATCTATCACTGGCCAGTAGTGATTATCAGTACCCGGACAATGATGGTGACGGCAGTTCAAATCTGGCCGAGCTTGAGGTTGGCACCGATCCAGCCGACAATCAGGACGGTGGCGGCTTAAACAATTTCAAGCGGGCCAACCCCCTACCGCAAGGCAACTCCCTCACCGACATCATTTGGAATGGCAACGAATTTCTCTCGGTAGGACAACGCGGCACCATCATGACCAGTGGTAACGGTCAGTCCTGGTCGGTTACTCGCTCAGCCAGCATCGAAAGCCTCCAAGGTGCCGCTTGGTCTGGTACCCAATATGTCATTGTTGGTTTACAAGGTACGCTACTCACTCGTCTAGCAAACAACCCAGACTGGACTAGCAGAGACCCAGGCACCCAAAAAGATCTTTTTGGCATCACCTGGACAGGCAGTCAGTTTGTGGCTATCGGAGATGATATCGTCATCACCAGCGCTGATGGCATTAGTTGGATCACGCACGCTCTACCCAAAGGCAACCTGTTCAGAAGCATTACCTGGACAGGCGATCAACTGGTAGCGGTAGGGGCTGTCAGCAACGAAAGCACCCCTAAATTAGAAGGCGCGATTATTACCAGCACCGACGGAACGCTCTGGTCCGCCCCCAAGTTAACCGGCACAGCCTCACTCTGGGATATTGAATGGACAGGCTCTCAACTGGTTGCAGTGGGAGGCGATCTGAATCTTTCTGGCAGCAATTCTCAAGGCCAAGGCGGCGTAATTCTTACCAGTCCCGATGGCGAAAACTGGCAACAACAGACCTCAGGTATCAATGTTGATCTTCATGCCGTAACTTATGAAGCGGGTTCCGGGGTGATTATCGTCACAGGCGGCAATTCCCGCTATATTGGACCTTCGACTCCAACCCAAAGCGTTACCCTCTCCAGTTCTGACGGTGTCAACTGGGCAGTAAGAGACTCCAGCCCAGATGTAAACCACCGAGGCATTGCCTCATCACCCTCGCAGACGGTTGTTGTTGGCGATGCAGGAATCATAAAATCCAGCACCAACTTGCAACAATGGAATAACCACACCAGCGGCACCGTAAACACCCTCAATGACATGGTACCCATGGGAAACAAGCTAGTTGCTGTTGGCGCAAATGGCGAAGTTCTCACGAGCAAAGATGGCCGCAGCTGGGCCTCACGTGATTCTGGCACCACGACTGAATAAAAATTCCCAGGGCAAGCCCTCTCGCTTAACGCTCGACTTTCTCGTTTCTCTCTAAAGCGAGGTATTCAACCGGAACTTTGGTTACCTATTTTTTCGCCCCTAGGGGCGGGGAATAAAACCCGGAGAGATTTAAAGGTGCCATGGATTGGCGCTTCACAATGGATAGTGCAAGGATTAAGTTAAAGCATCTCTATCCGACAGTTTAATCTGGACGTTGTACTAGGCGGTTAGCGCATGCCTACACGCTCACCCTATGCAATAGGGGTTACGGTTGTTCTTGCGGTCTCGAAAACCCCTTGCCGTTTTGCCATCCACTGCAACGATTTCTCCATCAGTGGCGCCCAACACCGATTGAATCCAACCCATAAAACACTCTCGGAAACCTTGGGGCAATAGTCTTGAAAGAACGTAGGCAATACAGTCGTTCGAAGGAACACCGTTCTCAAGCGCAACATATTGGCGCAACCCGTCCAACTTTTCCTTACCAAAACCCCCTATCGCTTCCCATCCATCCGCCCCGCTTGAAACCACTGAAATGGTGAGAACGATAATATCGATTAGACTGTATCGCTTGTGACGATCAATTATCGGATCTTTAAGTGAGGAAAAATGCTCTACAATATTATGGCTCACGAGAAACCCTAAAGTCGTTTCTCGTGAGCAATCGCCTAACAAGCTCACAGTATGAAACCTTATCGCCCCAAACATCCAGCAGATAATTTTAGAGTCATTGCCGAAAGATTCCAACTATAGCATCATATCTTTACACCAAAATACAAGCCTGCGATCCTTGATGAAGATCACGGTAAAGCACCCAACGCAAAGATCGGGCAAAAGATAGTTTTTAGGCTTCTTTAAATTTGTTGCTAAACCTGGACCAGAAATATGGCTGATAACGACAGTGGGGACAAAACAGAAAAACCAACCCCCAAAAAACTTAAAGATGCCCGTAAAAAGGGTGATGTTGCCAAAAGTAAAGATGTAACCAATACGGTTGTATTGATTTTATGGGTCGCCCTGCTTGGCCTTGGCGTTAGCTATGCGGGCGAACGCCTGATGGTACTATTGGATGTCGCCTTATCAGTGCCAAACAAAGATGGAGACTTTGTTCATCAACTTTCTGCGGTTGGCGGAGTTGCCATAGAAGCGCTACTGATTGTCAGCGCCATGTTCTTGGTTCCAGTCGCCGTCTTTGGCACTCTGATCGACTTTCTCCAGATTGGTCCCATATTAAGCTTCGAGAAAATCAAACCAAAAATGGAAAATCTTAGCCTGACTTCAGGGCTTAAACGAATGTTCGGCATGGACAATCTCATTGAAGTGTTAAAACACATCCTGAAAACTGCCTTGCTCTTCTTTATCGCATGGCAAGTATTCAAGGCCTTTCTTCCTCAGCTGGCGCTACTACCAACATCTGACCCAGCAACCGTGGGCACTGCCTTGTGGGAATTGACCTTTAAATTATTCGCCTGGACAGTAGGCATTTTTTCCTTGATTTCCATTTTGGATGCAGGCTATCAGAAATATTCTCATACTAAAAAGTTACGCATGAGCATGCGCGATATCAAACAAGAATATAAGGACTCTGAAGGTGACCCTATGATCAAACAAAAACGCCGAGAGGCACACCAGGAATGGTCACAACAAAGCGCCACACAGGCCGCAAAAGACTCCAATGTAGTCATTGTCAACCCAACCCATGTCGCCATTGCGCTCGATTATGACCGCGACAACTGCCCTGCCCCCACCATCTCAGCGAAAGGTGAAGACTACGTTGCTCGCGCCATGCGTGAAGCTGCAGAAGAAGAAGGCGTACCCATTCTCCGCAATGTTGGACTTGCTCGGGAGTTGCTGGCAAACGCTCAGGAAGGTGATGTCGTCCCGGGCGGCCTTTTTGATATCATCGCAGAAGTTATCCTCTGGGCCACTGAAGTCCAGAAAGAAATAGAATTGCAGAAAACCCAGCCAACAGAGCCCTTGCCCGAACGAAAATACACTCCACCCGGGGAAGACCTCACCAGCTACCCAGAAGGCGAATTTACCGCACCATGAAAAACTATGCGAACGAACTGTTGTTCATGCTTTTTGCCTTGGCTATCGTTGTTGCCTTGGCTTGGATAATCTTGCGCACTTTAAAAAGCATACATCCCACCAAGCATAAAAATGGCAAGCTGGATATCGTGCTCTCTCTACCGGTTGGCGCTCGCGAACGTATCGTATTAATCCAATATCGAGATCAAGAATATCTGCTAGGCATTACAGCAGGCAGTATCAACTTGCTTGACAAACAACCAGCAGCCACAAAGCAGGACGATTTAAAAACGCTAGCAGTAACGACTATGCCTAGCCGAGACTAGTATTGACTGACCTTCACGCCAAAAACACCACATTTTCAACACATATCTCTTACCGAATAACAGTGTAAAAAGGCTTGGAATAGCGACCTAATCCAAGCCTTTGCAGTGTTTAGGAATCAAAACCCACGCAGTTGCTAATGAAGTACTTCAAACGTAAAGATAAAGATGATCTCGAGTTATCGTACGACCTCGCACTTAAATGCCGCTGGCGGCCAAAGCAGGATCTGCCACTTCTATACTCTCAAAGTTCCCCGCAGCAATATTGCTGAACGCGGTCCTCAGCTCTCCTGGCGGTAATGTCTTAGCATAAGCGGTCGCTAATTGGGCGGCTTCTGCGTAGTTGCCTGCATTATAGTGCCCACTAATTTCCACGACTTTGTTGGCCAGGGTTGTCGGCGCTTTAAATAAGGCAGTGACGGCCGGGCCAAACTTCTCTGCTAAAACGGGGTTATCCACTCCAATTTTCAAAAACGACTCAGCGGCCGCAATGGCGTTTGCATAATCACCTGATCGCATTGAACTCACGATGGCACTTGCGTTCAGGGCCAGCTTTTGCGCTACTTTGTAATCACCCGCGATCTCTGGGGATAGCGGCTGCAACCTGTCGGCCATAAACCCAAATAGTTTAGCCGCCGTGGCATAGTCTTCTTGCTGCATAGCAGACTCTATTTTCAGACCAATATTAGCGGCATCTTTGTAAGTATCAATAACCTGCTGATCCGTTTTAGAATTCGGGCCTTCAGTCGTCTGGGCATAATTAATAATCTCTTGATAGTTACCGTCCATCAGCGCGGTATTAGCCGCCACTATAAGGATACCGCCTGATTTTTCATTACGTAAGTTGTTCGCAATGTTGCTAAACGCTGTCTGCAACTCCCCTGGCGGGAGCATTTGAGCATAATCGTCCGCTTGTTTAGCTGCTTCAGTAAGGCTGCCTGCACCTGCAAGATTGCTAACGTCTACGACAAATCTAGCCAGATCGACAGCCTGGTGAAACTTCTCTGTAAACTCAGGGTGCTTTCCCATGTCTTCCAAGAAAGCCTTAGCCATGGTGTTGGCGAGCGTATAGTTTCCTGCCACCACCGCGTCTATAATGATATCCGCCTCACTCGCCAGAGTTGCGCCTGTCGCATAGTATTCGGCCAAATCTGGAGCCGCCAGATGAAGATCCCCAGACATCAATTTGAGTACAGAAGCGATCTCACCATAGTCCCCCTTTGCGATGGCCTGCTCTAATTCAAGGCCATGCTCGGCAGCTTGCTTATACGTATCCAGAATTTGCTGATCGGCACCACTGCTTGGGTTTTGGTTCACAAAATCGATGACTTCTTGATATTTTCCATCCATGAAAGCAGCATTGGCATCGGCAAGCGGTAAGGTTGTCTCGGGTGCCTCAGGGGCCGCCGCCTCAGGACTTGCTTTAGCGAATAACTTGGTTTGTGTCGCCTGAACAAATTTGAAACCACCACTCTCTTTATCTTCAACCAGCGTGTAAGCATGCTGCTTGCCTTCAACCAGAAGTTCAAAATGGTCTTCATACTTAGAGACCCCGAGTACCTTCACATCCTGCCCCTTCATCTGGTGCTCCCGTTCGAGATTTTTAGCCAGCTCCAGTCCTTTTTGTTCATCCCCGCTCAAGGTTGCCTCAGGCTTGACCCATTGGACGAGATTACCTTCTCTGCCAGCCAGGAACTCCGGGTCACTCCAGTTCACGGCATGCTGAGGTGGCCAGTCAGCGGTGACTTCGATACTCGAGACTTTTTCGTAATAAGATTTGTCAACCGTTTTATTCACCGCGACGCCCGTTGAATAGTCGGTTTCAATTTCAATATCTTCCACATAACGGTAGGTATCAAGCTCACCATCCACTTTGAGTTGATAGGTTTTACCATCTTCTGATCGGCTAACGAACTGCACGGTCTCTTTCCCTTCTTTCTCCCTAACTCGGTTTAAATTTGCATGGAACTTCTGTACATTTCCGGGAATATCTGTTTGCAGATTCCGCTGTGTGACCTGGACAAACCGATCGCCATCGTCCTCCAATTTGTAGGCGTGTTGCTTGCCTTCCACCAGCACCTCGAAATGCCCATCAAGCTTGGAAACCCCGAGCAGTTTCACGTCCTTACCTTTTGCCTGGAAACCGGCGGTTAGCGCCTCAGCCTTTTCCAAGCCCTTTATTTCATCTTCAGTCAATGCTTCGAATGGCTTGACCCACTGGAGGTCACCTTGGCGGACGAGTTCAGTGCCATTATGAAGTGGATTAGCATTCTTATCGGCGGCCAGTGGAGTCCAGTCCACAACACCTTCGGGAGGCCAGTCACCGAAGTCACCACTTAGATCGACTACAGCACGTGACATTTTCATGAAATGTGGGGTATCACCATCTACAAATCGGTAAGCATCCAGTTCACCATTTACTATAAGTTGATAGTTCTTTTGAGGATCTTTTCCCATCTGAACACCTTGCCCCATCAGTTGAACTGTCCCATGCCCTCCCATTTCATTTAGATGTGAAACGAAATCTTTAACTCGCTGCGGAATACCCTCGGTCTCTGGTGCAACAGCAAACCGATAGTCTTCGGTAAGTCCGAGCTTTTCAAATACAAAATCTAATGTCTGATGCTCGTTCATTGCCGGATCCTGTATAAGAGGATTACTTAAAGCATTGAGATAGGTACCTACTGTACTGGTAAGCTGAGTCAGTACATGCTTTAGAGTGCCAGGCTCCACTGTATTCATTAACCGCTCTATAACATCAGGGGACATCGTCAGTAACGCAGGGACTTTGGCGATAATATCGGCACTAGAAAACGTATCGCCAGATTCGTCAATGACTTTATTATTAATACCATCGATCCAGGCATTGAATGCTATCCCGGCTTTACTACCCTTACCCGAATCAGCAACACGGTTAGCGATCTCACCATAACGGTAGTCCACCATTTCATGAGCATCCACCCCGTCCTCGACATTATCATCTACCTTGATGCGGTTATCATTCTCCAAAGTGGATGTAAAAAGTGCCATTGAGCGACCTGCTTCACCATTTTTCTCGTCGGCCAAATTAAAGGCATTTGCGAGGTTCTCATCCGTCGTTTTAATCTGTTTAAACAGAGGCCTATATTCCTCAATCATATCCCGCCGAGCACTTTCCTTGATATCAAATTCGTGAATGGACACACGAACCACCCCAAACGGGGTATGACTCCACAGATGGCCACTCTTATTTCCAAATTCTGTAAAAAATCCCTCTTCGCTCCTTTCGTGAGCAGCTGGTGGCTCAAAGCCAACCGGGCTGAACGTGCTTATCTTTACGTGAGGATCGCGGGCCGGAAAAAACCAGTCAGCTAACGCCCCAAAATGTAGACGGGTCACATTTCCTCTAGTTAGACCATTTTGAGTCATATCGAAAAGCGAACCATGAATATTGAGCTCACCTGACACTGCAAGCACAGCCCAGCCCACTGGGTTAGTTACCTGGGATAAACCAATAGCTAGAAGCGTATCAGAAAGAGCATATATAGATTTGGTGGCTTTTTGGATGTCAGAAAGCTGATCGTTTTCGGCAATCTTGGCAATATCGAATCCGACCATGACTATCTTATAGACCGCAGCTGCGTAGCCAAGGTATGTTCCAGCGGTACCTAAAGCTTCCGTCACACCTTGCTCTGTTAACTCTATGCCCATTGACTGGGCTAGATCCACGATATACGGCGTCAGGAATTCGGCAGCTGCGCCTGCACCCAGACCTTCAGCATTACCGGCTGCCAACCCCGAAAGACCCGCGTTTATCAGCTCTTGCATCTTTGGAGGGATATCCACCCCGGCAATGTCTAAGATGCCCATCACTACCTGTATTCCTGCAGTAGCGATATCATTCGCGTTGGGGTTGCTCGCCGTAATCCCTTTATATAAGGCAAAACTACTCGTCAGCATGCTACTTGACTGCTGGAGAGCCTCCTTAGTCTCCTCATCGTCAACAATCAAGGCCGATAAATCGAGAGCACCGGTTGTGAGTTTAACCGCGCCTCCGAGAGAACCGTTTACAAATGCATCTGAGCTAAGTTTGTCGTTATCTAACAATTTATCAAGGGTATTAATGGGTCCTATAAGTTTCGCTCCATGGATCACATAGCTACCGATTTCCGTTAAATCTTTGCTCCCGGTTAACTCACCGATAGCGGAGGCGGTAACCCCCATAAAGGTCATGCCATCCGCTGTTCTGGTTAGTGTCGTTGCTGCATTCCCTTTGTCATCTTTGAAATCCCAATGACCCATGAAATTGGCGCCACCGACCATAATCTTACCGCTGGCGATCATTGCCTTATCGCCATTCTTTATCCCCAGTGCCAGCGTGGTATGGCCGGCCAGCAGAGTACTATCAGCAAAGGCCTGGAGGTTGTCGTTACCTTTGATAAACGTCTTGTACGTGGTGCCAACGTCGGTCATGACGGCACCAAAAGCTTTAAGATCTCCCTTCCCCATTTTCTCCATGACCTGGGAGTAAGTTTGTCCTGTCTGTTTAGCGATTATTCTGAACGCCTCAGCGGCCCCCAAAGCTTCAGTTTTCCCGTTGTCTTCAGCGGCTATCGCATCCACAATAGCCTTGCCGCCTTCCAATGCCATGACTGCAGCATCTGCGGCGGGTGTATCCAGCTTTTTAAGCGCGGTAATTGCGTCGCCGAACCCCTTACTCAACGAATTAAGATTTATTTTTGATAGCTCATAGCCCGTCACAACTTCAGCCAAGCTTTCGTTGGGTTTCACCTCTGCGGCGGCACCGATTTCGTTGTTTTCTCTTAGCTCACTCCGTATCTCATCATTCTTGGGTTTCATAAGGTGCAGTGTTGTTTGAAATGCACCCTCATCAGACATTCCTTCTGCCTTGAGTCGTGCGTATATATCTCTTGTATCGATTTGTTCATCAGCCGTTAGAAAATCAGGTTTAACCTTCTCATACGCCTTACCAGACCCCGCAGCTGCTGCACGCTTATCATTCATTTCCTGTGCCGCGTCTCTACGCTGCTCGTTAATTTTGTTAATGATGGCATCACCCGCTGGATCGGAGCTTTTGCCTGCTACTCTAGGGGTTATGTCACTACTCGACCGATTCGTTATCGGCTCTTCAGCTTTGGTGTCCGTTGAAGTGGACTGATAACCAAGCGAGTGCCCCGATTGCTGATCCAGATCTCTCAATCGTAGAGATGGAGATGTATGGTTTCCTCCCTGCTCAGCCTGAGGAGCGTCATCATCTGACTGGCTGAGTTCTTTCTCCTCATTCGAGCGTTGCCGGAGCAGTTGACGCCTCTCCTCTGGGTTTAAGAGACTCCACCTCAACGTCCCAATATTATTGGGCGCAGCCATGCTGCGAAGTTGATCGTCACTAAAGCCTTCTTCTGCAGGAGCAGAATCGCTGCCTGTTAACGTGCTGCTGAAACGTGCTTGGCTGCTGGAGCTACCACTATTTGCATAGACTAAACTCACGATCCCTACCTCTTTTGTATGGTTAGGATGACAATTTAGCAGTGTTTTTTAGAAATCTATATACCGACTTTCCCTAGCTAGGGTTTTTATATATGCGCAAGTAATCGCTGCGGTCAAATCGGTTATATAGTGCCTGGCGTCCTTGTTTTTGGAAAGCATGCATTACTCAGGTTAAGCCACCTCCTACTACTCCCATGTAGGGGTTTTCCCTTATAGCCAACGCGTTATATCAGAGATAAAATCTCTTCAAACATTCTGGTATATTTGAGTTATGGCAAGTATTATTGATGGTCATGGAGGTGTTTCCTTACCGCCTATTTCGGCGCCTAGCCCGACTAGTACGTCAAACCCTACTGAGGCCGGTGATCCAAACTGGTTTTCACCTGCATCTATGGATGCTACCAGCAGGCAAACCATTACAGCCACCCCCGGATTGGCTGCTGATACGCCACTAAGCGTTCTATCGCATCAGATTTCGACCCATATTGGCGAAAACTCTGATCTCTAGTCTTTATATAAAATTGGTTACGTGTCATTCGCGCTAAAAGACAACCCCGACTGGTACGGCGCGGCCCAATCACTGGTTAGTGGCTGTGTATCACTCGCCTCCACTGAGGATCGGGTACGCTTGATGGCGCGCTTGTGCTCTAATTTGGGTGAAAATCTATACCCTGCCTTCTTACAAATTCTTTGTAGCGTCGGTAAACATGGAGATGAACAGGCCCAACACCTGATTACCGATACGCTCGTTCACGCCCTGGCAACCGGCCGACTCCCTTCAGGTCAACTTTCCGCTTGGGGGGCAGACACATTGAACGCTGAAAGAAGCTTTGGACAAACCCGAAGCTTAGGACCCATCGAATATCTATGCGTTTGGTATGCCCAGCCTTCTGGACGAAGCCCTCTAAATGTCAATACGTTTCAGAAAGCCACGCATTGTATGCTCGAATTTATCTCAACCAATCAGCAGGCCAAATCTCTTTATTGCACCAAGTTGATCGCTGATGTTGAAGACCCTTTAGCGGGCTCCTTATCAAGCCAAACAAGAAACGCAATCACTGAACTGGTGAGAGCATGGCAAGCCGATAGCCCCATTGATGCCATCATCGACCGCTTTGTAAACACCTTGCAGGGAGACAGCCTTACCCGTCTGGGAAATATCCAGCCTACTTTCGGCAGTTAACAATTAGACCTTTCATGTTTGAGAATATATTTGTGCCCTATCGCTCGCATAAAACCCAGCAGCAAGATCAGCAAATATCCAAATACTCCTCCGCCTGAGTCAGGGGAGCCTTGTTCGGATAACACTGCTTCTGGGGTTTCAGGGTTTGGGTTTTCTTCCGGCGGTGTGGATGTAATGCTAAGCAGATTATATACATAGCCTGTAGTCATACCAGCCTCCGATACACCCAGCAATATGGTATTCCCAGAAGAGGCCATACGGCTTATTTCCCATCCTCCCCCATATTCCCAATCATCACGAGAACCTTCCGATACTGTCAGTTTAGCCTGTTCGGCCCAGCTTTCTCCACTTCGGGTAAAGACATTAGCTGCGGCAACAACGAATGATAATGCTCCGGGGTTTTCTCGGTTCCGAATGCCGATTGATTGCAATATGGCGGTATTACCGTTGAAGGCTACCTTCGAACCGCCGGCATGATGTGCTGAACCATAGTCAATCATATTGTCCGAGGACTTCAGCTTGGTTTGGTAATTCCAGCCTTCTCCGCTGCGGGTAAAAACGTGCGCGGAACCCGGTGAAGCTGGAGCGTTGCCGTCCCCTGCTTCCGATACTAATAGCGTGCCATCTGGGAGAGCCAATGAGCCACCTAAATGAGCACCTTCTGGCAGGTTTGAGTCTGTCAGTTTGACCTGCTCAATCCAGGTATCTCCCTTCCTTGTGAAAATATAAACCAAACGTGCCTCGGAAGTCCTGTCATACCCCGATACCACGAGCGTTTCACCGAAAGTGCAATAGCTCCAAAAGAAATCGCTTCACTACTTGGTTTTAACCTGACTTGTTCCAACCAAGTGTCTTCGCTCCGGTGAAAAATATAAACAGAACCTTTATCGCTAGAAGATCTCACTGCAAGTACATTGTCAGAGAGAACAATATGGCCAGCCTCAAATTTCTGGTTATCGGAAGGCGTCAATCTGGCTTGCTCGATCCAGGTACTCTTTATTATCAATTCAAATTCCAAATAAACGGTTTAGTTGTTCTGTAATGTCACTGGTGTGATTCATTAGTTCAGTAACGAGTAATTCAGCCAAACTTACAATCGTCATCATTAACACTGCGATTGCGGCCAGTATCTTAAGTGACATTGATAGAAAGAAAACATTAAACTGTTCGGCGTAACGATTGATAAGACCCATAACACCATCAATTAAAAATACGACCACCAAAACGGGAGAAGCAATCAACAGGGTCAGGCGAAAAAAATAGGAAAATTCAGATGCAATCAATGAAACACCCGCCTGTGGTAGATTGGGTATCATTTGCTCAATAGGCCAAAGTGTATAGCTTGACATAAGGACACTGGTTATCAGCATCAACCCACCTGCGGTGATGAAAATATAATTAGCCAGTCGAGCAAGAAACTCACCAATGAGAGAGGTCTCATGGCCAGATATTGGATCTAAAATCTGTGCCATTGACATCCCAACCTGCATATCAATAATCATTCCTGCAGCCTCAAATGCCCACAGATGGATACCAAAAAGCACGCCTAACATCACCCCCACCAACGCTTCCTTTGCAAACAAAGAAAGCCACTCGGTGATATTCAAAGATTCGATTGATACCTCAGAATGTACAATAACAGTGACCAGTGCTAACGCGACAAAAATAGAGTTTCGCACTAATGCAGGGATAAGTTCATTTGAGAAAACGGGTAGTATGATGAAGGCAATGGCGATGCGGCTCATTGCCAATGCAATCACAAGCGCTTTTCCCGACAAGAAATCGAATAGTAAGTTGGCTTCCATTGCTAAGATTCTGCCGAACTATAGATTAATTGCTTGTGAGACTCAGAGTACTGCCTACCTACTTCCCATTTTTCATCACATGGGGTCAGCCACTCACAACCAAGCCCACTCTCTGGCCGTCTATCACTCACTTCTGCACTATCGAAGAAAACTCAGAAAAAATTCGATCTGAGAAATGATAAATTGTACTGCCCAGTAACGACGATGTAACAAAAATAGTCAGCACAATGGCAAACAACTTTGCTGCATATTGAGCCGTTTGCTCCTGCAATTGAGTTGCCGCTTGAATAAAGGCAATCAACAATCCCACCAGTGCAGCCACGATAACCGGAGGGCCAGATAAAACTAAGATCAGCCAAAGCGCCTGATTTGTTAGTTGTAAAACTTCAGATGCATTCATCGTTTTTTACAGGTAAGACAATACAAGACCATGAGCCAACTTGACCCAGCCATCAATCAACACGAAAAGCAACAGTTTAAAAGGTAATGAAACGATGGTGGGTGAAAGCATCATCATGCCCAACGCCATTAAAATATTCGCTATCACCAGATCGATTACGATAAACGGTAGAAAAATCAGAAAACCAATCTGAAAGGCTACCGTGAGCTCGCTAATTGTAAACGCAGGCACGATGACGACAAAATCACGCGGAGATAACTTTTCAACACCTTCTTCTGGTGACATTTTGCGGAGGGTTTTTAGAAAAAAATCACGCTCGCGCGGCTGCGCATGCTTGATTAAAAATTCCCGCAAGGGTTCTTTCGCAGTATTCGCAGCATCCAGTAACGTTTGCGTATCCTTACCCACATTTTCAATTTTAGAGACTTCCTTCATTACACTCTGTCCAACGGGATACATAACGTAAATCGTAAGTACCAAAGCCAATCCATTGATAACCAAATTAGGTGGCACCTGCTGTAAACCAAGCGCATTTCGCAATAAACTGAACACCACTACAATTTTGGTAAACGACGTCACCATCACCGCTGCAAAGGGTGCCAACGCAAGCAATATGACAGTAACAAGTGCAGAAGAAGGTGAAAATTGAGATAAGTCCATAACGAACAGACCTCAGGCGGTCTCGCCAATTAAGACGCCATAGCCACTTGCTACCGGTAGCAAACTACCAGTAGCAATCAAAGATGAGTTGATTTTAAGGTCAATGGTTAAGCTGGGTAACATGCTACCCAACTTAACAACGGGGTGATCGACCCATCCAATCAATCGATCCACACGAATACCCATGGACTTGTGCAACACAATTTTTACTTGATCTTGTTGGTTATTTTTACTATTACTCAAAATATCACCGGCATCACTTTTCACCTCCAATTGAGGGGTATTGAAATTTAGGAGGCTCATTTTAGGATCGAGTTCAGCATCAAAAAATAGTTGTTCTCCTCTCTCCACTCTCACGATGCAATGCCAATGATTTTCAAATGAGTTCGGTATTAGCACCATTCCTCCTGGCTCAACGGCCTCGAGTTGTTCTCTAGGGAGATGAAAACTGGCAATGACCAATTCGCAAGAAAGGCAGCCCCATTGCATGCCAAGATTTTTCTTCAGATCTTCTGTAGGGTGGCGCATAGAAAGTAGCGAACTGGCAGGCAAAGACAATCGCACGTGATCAACAACACCTTCACCGCTATTTGAATTTGGTTTCAACATCACATCCATACGATGACCATCAGGAATCGACGAAGGCTCCAGGTCAAGCGCTACACCTAACCAATCTTCCAGATGTTGAATTAATGCTTCTGCACCTCCAAGTACACGGGCGATAGCTAACGCGGAGAAACGCTTGGTATCTATTTGTTGATCGCCGCCTTCCAGCCAAAACTCCAGACCCACGATCCCTAACGGTGTTGCTGCAATATATTGATAAAGAGGCTGCTCGGGCATTATTTGTGAATCTCTATCTTCACTTAGGATCAATACATCATCAACTGGCTGTATGACTGACATCGAATTAGAGCATCCTTCCCGTTAGCGCCATTTTAACCAGAACCGTGGCCGAAGCTGCGTTCATTTTTTTCATAACCCGCGAGCGGTGTAACTCGACAGTCTTTATGCAAATACCAAAATCAGATGAAATAATCTTCGTCTGCTTACCATCAACAACGCTTTGCATGATTTCTTTTTCCCTAGGTGTTAGGGTTGCATATCGCTGCTTATAGTCACTTTCTTTCGGAGTAAGCCGATGGTCTATACTTGTATGCGGCTTGGAGTAAACGGCATCTAATGCTGATTCAAGCTGGATGTCGTCCAAAGGCTTTTCAAGAAAAGTGACAGCGCCCTTGCGCATAGCTTCTACCGCCAGCGCAACATCTCCATGACCTGTCATATAGATAATCGGCAAACAAATGCCACGCTTGTTTAATTGCTCATGTAAGTCTAAACCAGACATTTCCGGCATGCGCACATCCAATAACATGCAGGCATTTTCCTCGGCTTCCTGCTCGCACAGTTGCTCCAGCGCCAATTTCGGGTTTCCAAAGCTTTCTACCTGGTAACCCTCTCCTTCCAGCCACCACGCAGTCGATTGGCGAAAATCATTATTATCATCAACGATATAAATAGTTTTATGCATTATCGATTCCTGACTTATGAGGTTAGGGGCAACATAACATGTGATGTACAGCCACAATCTTCATTCGAGGATAGCCATAATCTCCCCTGATGCAGCTCAATAAATGACCGACATATATTTAACCCAACGCCCATACCGTTTGGCTTACTCGATACAAAAGGCACAAACAGGTTAGTCTCAACACCTGCTGAAATACCACAGCCAGCATCTACAATCGTAACTTCTGCTTCCTGATCATCGATTAAAATATCGATGCGCAAAATCCGCTCTGCGCGCGGACTTTCGCTCATAGCATCAATAGCGTTTCGAATCAGATTCACGAAAACCTGTTGCAACATAACCTCGTCACCAGAGACGGGGATCGATTTATTGCCTGTATTCACTCTAAGCTTGATGCTGTCGCGTTTTATTTCCCAATCCATTAATGACACACAACCGCATACCAACGCCGACAAATCAAGTGACTGCTTTCGAGGCTGGCGTGCATGTGTATAGTCCCGGATACGAGCAATTATCTTCGCTGCAAACCGAGTCTGGTCGATGGCCCGATCAATCGCCTCATCAACATCCTGATCGTGATTTCCGTCCTTTTTCAGCCGCAGACGAATGCCACGCAGAAGATTTGAAATGGTGCCGATGGGCTGGTTAATTTCATGAGCTAGCGTCGTTGCCATCTCACTGACCGAAACAGATCGAGAAATTGAAAAAAGCTGCTCTCGATCTTCGAGATATCGCTGAGTTGCACCTACTCGCTCGGTAGAATCTTTCAGTCTGAGAACCTGTGTATCTTTTGAGATTGAACGCCAGTCCGCATCAAAATAATCATGCCCCTGATAACAGACCGATATACTCTGCACGCATCGAGTGTTCGCACCCTCACTATCAGAGGAAGGCAAACATCCTTCTAGTCCTTCAAAAACATTATAAAGCTCATCTAATGCCAATCCCTGCTCCAAAGACGGGAAGCGCTCACTACATGCCGGAGAATGCCAAGTTACCTTTTTGAGGCGAGTATCAATAATAAGCAGATATTCCTGAAGCGCAGCAAGTGCATCGGTTACATCCTTTAGCGTTAAAACCTCCAGTACCTCTTCGTCAGGAGAAGCAGGCGCATGTGATGGGCAAGCAATAGATTTCATACCTCAACTCATCCACAAGCGGGCGATTCCCGGAATATGAAAGCTGATATCTGCTATGTCTCTATCGAATTCGGGGGTATCCCCATTGACTATACCGACACCGACGATTTCATCCTGGAAAACATCGGCTTGCAATCGCCATAGTGTTTCACTGATACCCGGATGTTCTTTTACCCAGCGAATCGGCATCCAATCAGAGGCATAAGTGTGCCTACCCCAGAGGAATTGACCCGGCAAATTTTTCGTTTTGCGATGACCTTCAGTGTCACAAGAGAGAAAGGTGGTATGTGCTGATATTTGTTGGTCATCCTGATCCAGACACGCCACCATCGTCATTTGCCTAAATGACGTCGATGCATAGTCGATAAAAGAGGGATTAACAAAGACGACTGCAACAAGAAAATCCGCACAAAGGTTTTCCTGCTGAACCATGAGTGATGTTTCAACCACTGTCCGCATCGCTTGTATCTCAACCAGCTCCGCAAGTGCTTGACCTCCACTTGATGCACTCTCATCATTGCGCTCTTCATGCTCTGAGGAATCTTCTTCATACGGGTTATCAGATGAACGGGGCACAAAATAACCGGGTTTACGTAAATGAATTTCTGCTTCGCCGACCTGCAGGGAAGGCACTCCCACAGGTAGCAAATTTAAGCCGCTCGCCCCCGTTGTACTCGTGGTGCTTGACGCGACCTGAGTAACACCCATTAGACTTGGAATCATGGTCTTTGCATTGGGGGCAGCTCTATCCCTAGGGGAACCCGCGTTAATACCTGCTTGTTGAAGGTTTTGCCTAATATGCCCCATATGCTCATCGAGGGACGCAGATAAATAATGCAGGCCTACCGCAGAACCCGCAATGGAATCGATCATGAAATACGCCTCACTAAGCGTGCGATCACCGAGTCGACTCCTTTACGATTTCGATACCCTCAATAGTCTGCCCCAGGTCCTTCAATCTGGACTTTAGCTCATCGGTATATTTAGCCAGGCTTTTGCTGTCAGCCTGGGATGAAAATATCCCCACTGACCAGCGAGCGGCGGCTGTTGCCGCCAAGGTAACTTGCGCATGAGGAAGACTGATCGAGAAATGCCATTCCTTATTGTCACTTAATAGTCGATTCTGTACTGCCTGATTAAGCGCTGCGGAAAAATCCTCTAAACTCATGGCCGCTGATGCCTGATCCATCGGCGATTCACAGCTGTTCAGCGTAGCCACCCCAAAAAGACCTTCTGCAGAAGTCGTTTCAGAGTTCTTAGTGAACATGTCCCCCACCTCAGGATTAGCCAGAAAATTCATTTCGGCATGACTAGCCTCGCGCGCAGAAGGCTCATCCGCCGATTTCTTTTCCTCCTCATCACTCACGCGAGAAACATTCCTATCCCGAAGTAAGTTCCTTGTCGAAGCATTTCTATCTTCGGTTTTAGGCATAGGTTTCACGGTGCCTCGTTCATGGCGCTGCATAGAGTAGTTAAATGCGCGGGAAGTATTTCTCTCGCGAGGTAAGTTCCTTGTCGAAACATGATTATCTTCGGTTCTTTCGGTTCTCGGCACAGGTTTCACGGCGGCCCGCTCATGGCGCTGCATAGAGTGGTTAAATGCATTAGCGTCATGATGATTGCTTAACCTTGGGCTAGGCCGCACCTCAGATTTTTCAGGTGGACGGGTGCTGATGTGAAAGTGCGTCGTACTCATAAAACACCTCCGAAAGGAAACGCGCTGCGGGATTCTTCATTTTCCAGCTCCTGACTCTGCTCCTCAACTACGGCAATCCCTCGCTGCGTTTCCTTTAGCATTTTTTCTGCACCTGATTCTCGATAACGAGCACGCAGCCACTCACCTTTGGCTTTAGCGACTTCCTCATCCGCCTCGTTAAGCGCTTCTATATCAAGCTCAAGATAGTATTCATCCTTTCCGAGGTCATATTCGAGCCAATATCTTCGGGTATGCATCCTTTCAACTTTAACCGGTGATTCAACCACTGCAATATCATCCAAATAACTAAATAGATCGGAATGCTGGTTTTTCAGTCGGGTAATGGATGCTTGCCGTTGACGCACATCTTCAACCGCTTCATCACGCTTATTTTTTGCCTCGTGATAACGCACCTCGCAGGCCTTTACACGCATCTGGTGTAACCGAAGCAATTGATTGGCCTGCTGTCGACGTTGCTTTTGATTAGCCTGCATTTATGGTTCCCTGCAACATACTGATAGCCGTAGGTAAAGGCGTATGCTCATCAGGTCGCTGCTGTAATAATTGATTAATCGCGGCTCGTTTTTGAATGGCTTCATCCGCCAAAGCATCAGAGCCTTTTTTATACTCGCCAACCTGAAGTAAGAATTCAATTTCATCATATTTTGCGAGTAAAGCACGTAGCTTTATCGCATTGTCCTGATGCTCTCGGTGGGCTATTTGAGTAAACAAACGGCTCGCGCTGCTAAGTACATCAATTGCGGGATAATGGCCCGCCTGCCCAAGCTTGCGTGATAGGACAATATGACCATCAAGGATGGAGCGCACCTCTTCACCAATCGGATCGTTGCCATCTTCGTCTTCTACCAACACAGTATAAAACGCTGTAATCGAACCGTTGGCATCATTACCACTGCGCTCGAATAGCTTTGGCAGCTCTGCAAATACGGATGGAGGATAACCCCGACGCACCGCTGGCTCACCGACCGAGAGGCCAATTTCCCGCAGCGCACGGGCGAAGCGAGTAACCGAATCCATCAACAACAAAATTTGCTTCCCTTGGCTTCGGAAGCCCTCAGCGATAGCCGTTGTAACGTGCGCAGCACGGACGCGTTCCATCGCGGAGCGATCGGAAGTAGCAACGACAACAACTGAGCGTTTCATCCCTTCCGCGCCAAGATTGTGCTCGATAAACTCTCGAACCTCCCGGCCCCGTTCACCAATCAAGCCAATGACGATCACATCGGCGCGGGCCTGTCTGGCCAACATTGATAACAACACCGACTTACCTCCTCCAGCCAACGCAAAAATACCCGTGCGTTGGCCAACGCCCGTAGTCAGCATGGTATCGATGACCCTAACACCGGTGGAAAAAGCTTGATTGATGGATTTTCTTTCTAGCGGACCGGGTGCCTCACCATACAGGGCTTGTTGCTGCATGCCCGCAGGCAGAATACTGCCATCCAATGGCTGGCCTAAACCATCGATCACACTGCCCAGCAATTCATTTCCAAACGATACTGCCGATTGCTCTTTGAGGACCACGACCTCCGAATCAATTGCAATACCTTGTATGCTGCCCAGTGGCAGCAAAATAGCCTGGCCTTCAGATAGACCAACTACATCAGCAATCACTTTATGATTATTTTCACGATTCGTTATCGCGCATTGCTGTCCGATTCGGGCACGTACACCACTCACCCGAATGGTAGTGCCAAAGGCTTGCACCACACGCCCTTTATGTACCAGCGTTTTTGCATCGCGCAGGCTGGAAAAAACATCCTCATCCAGTGAGATACTTTCATTGAGGCGCATGTTTGGTGTAATGGACACTTTATTTTAACGCTGGCTTATTATTAGAATCAGTTAATTTCTCCCGCCAGCTCCCTTCCAGACACCGGAGCTGCTCATCCAGGCTAGCAACAGTCTCACCATGCTCTGAGACTAGAATACAATCAAAGGGAGTGAGCGCGTCATTGGTCTTAATTTCGACAGGAAGTTGCTTACCCTGATTAATAGGCGGCGCTTCGGCCAAGCGGGACTTAACCGTATCTGCAACAGAAGGGTGTACATGCAAAGTAAGTGGTTCAGATACCACCAATTCACTCGCAGCGTTTAGAGCCATAGAAGCAACCATTTCTGACGCTCCAACTTTACCCGCAATTTTATGCACTGCCAAAATAGCTAACTTTATTATTCCATCGCGCATTGCCCCGCGTTGCTTTTCGTACTTCACACTTATCTCACGCAGTTGCGCAGCGACTTCCTTACGGGCAGCTAGCCTGCCCTCGTCTCGACCACGATTAAAACCTTCTTCATAACCTTTCTTCGATGCCTGCTGAACCCGCTCTTCATACTCATCAAATAACTTTTTGAGCTGAGTCGCTGTCTCAGCCGCTGTATCAAAAGCGCCCATTTCTTGGGCTGAAAAAACCAACTTATTAGTGGCCAGCGTAATTTGATCTTCATGCACCAAAGATATAAAACTCATGAGAGTTCGTCCTCGACCTCTTCAGGAGTAGGAGTAAGCTTATCCTTATCGGCAGTGGCCATTATAGACAATGCCCCGCGCATCAACGGCTCGGAAACCTTCTGTGGTAATACTCCCGCAGGCTGCGGTAACAGAGCGGCCAAACAGCCTCGTAACTCGCTTTTAGTTGCGCCGAGCAATACCGATGACCCAGTGGCTAACAACAGCGTTTGAACACCATCGGTTGCGGGTAATTCCAATGGTTCATGAGGTACCGAAAAGTGGGACATCACCAGGTCAAAGCAGCACTCGCCTAAAATAGTTTTTGCTTGCTTAATCCGGCTAACATCAATCCATAAACGCATCGCAGGAGCAATAAATAATGCGCCAGAAATCAACGTTAAACGCTCACGGTGTCGTGCCGGCCAAAAACACCAATCCGGTACGGCCAGCAAAATAGACCACTCCGGAAAACAATTATCATTTTTCTCCGATGGAGAAAGACGCCCCAGTAATTCGGCTGCCTGCCAACGCCGCAATCGCTTTTGTCGCACATCGTCGATGCTTTCGGCGTGCTTTTCATGATGTTCATTCATTTTAAAGCCAACCGACCAGAGTCTTTCTTTCGTCGTCGCAGCCACCACCAAGTACCGACACCCCCAAACAACGCCGTAGTACCGCCTATAAGGACTCCTGCAATAGGCGTCACTGGGGTATAGGGCAATTTAGCCGGAACCACTGGTTGAGGTTTTTTGTTCGGCACAGGCACTGAGGGAAATAAGGCCACCGTTACATTTTCATAGGGCAATCCTTCGATACTATTAACGATCAATGCTTTAATCTGGCTTTCCTTTTCAGCCAATTTCGCGCTTCGTCGGTGCTTAATAAATATCGAAGCAGAAGCCGGTTTAATCTCGTCACTCAACGGGTCTTTCTTAGGTACTGCCAAATGTACACGCGCCAATACCACGCCATCAATACTCTCAATCGTTTTCGCCAACTCCTGTGATTGCGCATAATTCAGCCTTGCCCGCTCTTCAAGGGGCGAAGATACAAACCCCTCTTTTTTGAATACATCTCCGAGGCTTTCAAATTTGTTACGTGGATAGCCGTTCGAGCGCAGCAATTCAACCGCGTCAGCAAATGATTGCTTAGGGGTCAATACGGCAAACCGTTGCTCCGCCATACTCTGCTTCTCAGCCGAAATGCCTGCGTTATAGAGCAAGGCTACCATTTCATTCGCTTCCTGTTCTGAAAGGTCTGAATACAGTGCCTTTTCCCCACACCCTGCCAGTAATAACAGTAGCAACGCAAGCACCGCGATTTCTCTGATCATGGCTCAACTCTGCTGCCGGAATAATTGCTGCAGACCTTCAGAAGTTCTGTTGGCGATATTAGCCGTTAACTGTGAATGGAACATAAATTGGTAACTTTTGGCGGTCAACATTACAACCTCACCCGGCGTCAGTTCATTCCCACTTTCAATCGCAGTTTTAGCGTAACTGGCAATCTTTGAGGCTTCATTATTTAAAGAGTCCAAGGGCTTCATTACCGCATCCTGCGCGGCAGAAGGCGCGGCAACTTTTTGGCTCGCTTCAATACGCGTTTCAGCCTTATTTAAGCTTTGCTCGAACGATCCAATGTCAGTCAATGACGCGCCGTAACCTACTTCGACCGGCTGAGAAGCCGATAGAGGTGATAAGCCCTGAGCTCCTGCAAACGTAGAAAATGCACTTTCTACCATAACAATACCTTTATGCGTAAAGTTGAAATCACTGTTTGCGAGCCATAGTTTCCAATGAGGTGCCGACGCTGCTCAAAGCAGTATGTGAACTATTTGAAAGAAACGACATTTTCAATGATTCAGCCGTCAGCCTAGTCACCGCTGCAGGTGTATCAACACCTTGATCGCCCAGTTGTGCTGACTGGGTTTCTATATTCGCAGCCTGCTTATCCAGTGCCTTACCCCAGGCCTCCGCCATAGCTTCAAACCAGCTTCCTTCTGAAGAGTTACGCTTATCACTCGTTAATGGGCTAGCGGCCACACCAATATACAAATCATTATTCATGCTATACCTCTTTTAAGTTAGACATTCTCAAGTAAATCATCACTTCATTTCTTCCTACAAAACCCTCCAATTTTACTCATTTTAAATCTTAAATTTTTTTGGCTGAGCCTCTGTCCATAAAAGCAGTTATCGAACTAGAAGTTTAAAGCCGTTTTAACTCCATCCTTTTCCACCATAACCTGTTTATCTAAAAACCCTGTGATTAAGTACCCCGTAGGCAGCATCGAGCCTACAAAATAGCGAGATTTATCTAACGTCACTACATAACCAGGATCTCCAGGAACCACCATAGTGACACGCTTACCCGGATCATTGACGATGGCAGAATTGCTTGGAGTGCTACCATCAGCAGCGGGTGCTTTATTCTCCATGTAAATTTTCTCTAGTCTGCTGATATCTCGCATAGCAATATTTTTTACTTGTGCTAGTTTTCCAATATTTTTTTCTGCCGAATAAACTTTCACCTCACCAGCATTTTGAGATTTCACGTTTGCGTTCACCCCATTTACGCGGTACACATTTTGCACTTCTGCGGCGAGTTGCTCGCCAACTTGAACATCCAATTCCACCTCAGTAGCTGATTGACTGATATAGTCCTCGAGTTGTGTGTACTGCTCGGTGGCATCCATATAACCAAACGCCACAAGGTTGTTAGTATCACCCACTTTTACTTGCAAACCCGAGAAACCCGCCTGTTGGATTTCTTTCGTCATTTGCTTCGCCTTATCCTCTATTGATACCATCGGTGTCTCAGTATCATTATAGCCAAAAGCTGTTACCCCAAGAAGCGCAAGACCTGTCAGCATAAGGACCGACAAAACCGCGTATAAAGTCATTTTTTTCTTGGCAGCCGCTGGCCCGTTCTGCTTACCTAAACTGCCTTGTGCTGACTGCTGAGCCTGAGACTCAGCTTCAGCCGATTTTTTTTGTTTGTACGATACGTGCAACCAGCGTGGATCACCTTGCTCTCCAATAGCCAGAGTCGTTCCACCCATTTTTAATGCCGTAAAAACCGGTAACAAAACCTCCTGGCCTTCAACAATTTTTTTCCCAGCCAACTCGACCTCCCCCATCAGAACTTTAAGGGTGGATAAGTCATCCTGGATACTGAGTTGAATCTTACGATCTTCAATCAATGAATCACGCAAAACAATATCACTGTCCAAAGTGGAGCTAATACTAACCGTAGAACCTGAAGTCAGCGCTGTGCGAGCGCCTACCTGCTCGCCATCTAAAATAATCAGCTCCAACGACTGCAAGGGTTTCATGTTATTAGTACCATATTATTTGAAACGCCCACGCTCAAAACAGGGACAACTGAAAGCCATCCAAACTCCGTAAAACAACCGATCTCTGAAATTCCAAGCTTAATAGTCAAGAAGGTACTCCCATGAACGTTCAGGTGCGTGGGTCGAGCCTGCCTTGTCCCTGGACTCCGATATCTCCTCTTCCTCTCTTTGCTGTTGCTGTTGCTGTTGCTGTTGCTGTTGCTGTTGCTGTTGCTGTTGCTGTTGCTGTTGCTGTTGCTGTTGCTGTTGCTCCTGCCCATTATCCAAAAACGGACTGAGCCCTTCTCGTTGTTGAGTAGCATTTCCTGGTCTCTGCTGAGTTAAACCTGCCTTACCCCTAGTCTCCGAGAGTTCTTCGACCTCTCTTTGTGGTTGTGGCCTACCTGTATTCACCTCGAATGGGCGAATTTCTACAGGCTTCTCACCGCCGGTCGGTCCACTACCTGGTAACGGACTGAGGAGTCCTTGACCTTGTTGAGTAGCATCCTCTTGTTCTTGTTGAGTCGGGCCACTGTTAGCCGCGAGTCTTGGAGAGATCAGAAACAGTCGCTCAATCTTTGAGGTTGTATTTGACTTTCTTTTGAATAACCTCCCGAGCAAAGGAATATCGCCCAAGAGCGGAACTTTATCTTCCTTCTTTTCGGTTTGCTCCCGAACCAAGCCCCCGATCAAAACACTTTCACCCGCATTGATGAGCGCTTGCGTATTGATAGAAGAATTTTCAACAATCGGAATTCTATCGACTTCCCCACCTTTTTGCTGCCCATCTTCGATGGTAATCAATAGCTTGATTTTTGACTGACCACCTTCATCAAAAACGTGCGGCGTAACGCGTAGCGAAGTACCCACAGAAACGTTAAATAAATCGACCTCTTCACGACCCTCTACGCGTACATAAAAGGTCTCACCGGTATTAAAAACCGCTTCCACATTGGACAACGTCAAGACCTGTGGTCGCGAAACAATATGCGCAGCGCCCTCTTGTTCCAGGGCATTAATGCGTCCGATAAATTTGGCATTATCGCCCAACACAAAAGAGACAAACCCGCCCTCCCCTTGTGGGGTTACCACCTCACCGGGCCTGAGTAACTGGTCATTCTCATTGCCTTGACCAAAAAGCACTTCTTTATCTCCATTCTGCCAACGCCAGTTGATACCCAACTCACGTAAACGACTTGTATTGACATCGATAATGGTCGCTTCAACCTCCAGCATCTCCGGCTTAATATCCAGGGTTTCAATCAACGTCCTGTAGCGCTCCATCTTTTCAGGAGCATCCCGGATAATAATGGCATTTAAACGAGAGTCCGCATCGATTCGAACCTGGTTCGTCACTGCAACCTCGTTTGTTCTAACCGCTTGTGCCTGGAATGACCGCTTATCATCCAAAGGCGGCTTGGTCTTACCGTTGGTGGTCTGGTTTTCGAT
>FXBE01000007.1_pt1 | contig 27097 bp, 26 predicted proteins | sample 5335311 | NCBI WGS metagenome assembly FXBE01 (sample SAMEA103928390, study PRJEB20085) | sediment metagenome | biome: marine biome; feature: hydrothermal vent; material: sediment | place: Atlantic Ocean | collected 2013-08-06T02:46:56 | depth 0.05 m | reverse complement strand
CATCAAAGCTTATTTGTAGTACTACTTTTGCTTTAGGCCAATTGACTGGGCGTCGACGGATTGCGCTCGCCATTTTCGACAAGACTTTTTGAGTTTCTTCTTGAGAGTTAGCAAAGTCACCATTGAGTAAAATGGCAAAGCTACGGATTTCTTGCATGGTCCTGATGGCGTGATAAAAGCTATCTAACTGTCGAGTAAGGTCGCCGCCAGTAAAGAGTACATTGTCAGTTAACTTGCTAACCTGTTGGAATAAAGGCTCTGGGTCAGGCGTGTCTTTCATTAGAGGTCGCCATATAAACATGCAATGACGACAAGTTTGCGGGCAACCCATGGCGGGGATTAAACCTAACTTATCAAAACGAAAGTCTCTATATTCTATATCGGGCAATGCATCGATTAATTTAAAGCGGGCGCTATCTTCGTGACCCAGCATATCGGAGTATCTATTCCGCTCTTCTCGTGCAATGTCGCGGTACTCAATTTTATTGGTTTTTGTAAAGAGACCTAGATCGGACCACCGTTGTAGTACGGCATCCGTTAATTTATTTACATCACCTCCATGGTCATCTAAAAGCTGCATCAATAGCTGTCGTTGTATGGGTGCTTCGGTGGAGTTATGCTGCCAGTAATCAATATACCCGCGTACAAACATTTCGTCGTTATCAGATTGCTGCAACAAATCCATTAAAAAGGCACGTGATGATCCACGAAAAGGTTTGAGGACATCGGTAAAATATTCGGGATAAACATTTTCTCTTAACCAGTGGTAAATATAGACGTAGGTGAGTAAAAAGCTCAGTTTTTCTGTATCGGCTTCTTCACCCAGCATTTTGGCCATAGCGCCATTGGTTAGGCGATTGACTTCATGTTTGAAGCGTTGCCGTAATGCAATTAGATAATTGGTTTTAAGCTCGGAATGTATTTCTAGTTCAGTGGTCATTGGGGGAGATAATGTTATATTTTAGTGGATTCTAGCCCACTCGAGCAACGCCTGAAGCATAGCGTTGTCACTTGGATTGTTTGCGACCACTAGGGCCTGCTTAAAACCAAGCTGATGAGCTGCTTCTAATATTCTGTTGCCACCTAAGATTAATGGGATGTCGCGCAAGTACTTTCTATCTATTCGAGCAAATAGTGTAATCAGGTTGTTAAGCGACTCAGCGCTGGTAATTGTAATAACACTGATTGTATTGTCCTTTAAAAGGACTCTTATTTGATCGTCTGTATATTCAGGAAGGCAGCGACGATAGACTTCTGCATATTTAACGATCGCTCCGCGTTTGCGTAAGGTCTCGGCAAGCAGCTCCCGTCCTCCTTCACCACGAACAATGAGTACATTTTTATTTTGCATTGAGTGCATTCTTGGGTGGGCCAAAAGTGCTTCGCTTGTATAGTTGGTTTTTGGTGTAATGGCTATGGATAGTTCATGATGGTTAAGCACCTGAGCGGTTTTTTTACCAACGGCGACACACTGCAATGATGTGGGGAATTCATTTTTGTCTAGCCGTTTAAAGGTTTGCTCAACCGCATTAGCGCTAATAAAAATAGCATAGTCGAAACTGTTTAAACTATTTAGTGGGTTTGGGGAGGAGGGGTTCTCCTTCGGGAAAATAGCAATCGTAGGGAAACGGATCGCGATGCCTCCCAGTTGTTCTATGCTATGACAAAAAAACTCGGCCTGGTGAGTAGGCCTTGTAACCAGAACGTTAAGGCCTACGAGAGAGGAAGTGGCGTTGGTATCCCTCAATTATGAAATACCTTGCTCAGATAAAATCTCTCCCGCACCTTGTTCCAGCAGATCTTCAGCAGCCTTCCTGCCCAGTGATTCGGCTTCGAGTGAGCTGGCTTCCAGCTCAATTCGAACAACACGCTTTCCGTCTGGTGAACCCACTAAACCTCGAAGATGCAAGCGTCCTTCATGCGATTCTGCAAAGCCGGCAATCGGAACTTGGCATCCACCGTTTAAACGATGATTCATTGCGCGCTCGGCCGTTACGCGCAAGGCCGTTTCTGAATGATTTAGAGGTCCGATCAGCGTCTCAATGGTGGCATCCCCTTGACGACACTCAATGCCAATGGCTCCCTGACCGATTGCAGGTAGGCTTTGCTCGGGGGATAACAAAGCCGTGATTCGCTTTTCAAATCCCAGTCGTTTGAGTCCAGCGGCGGCTAAAATGATGGCATCGTAATTTCCATCATCAAGCTTTTTCAGGCGTGTATTGACATTGCCACGCAGATCGAGAATTTTGAGATGAGGATAGCGCTCTCTCAGTTGGGTGCTACGCCGCAGACTTGATGTTCCTACTTGTGCGCCTTCCGGTAGCGCTGTTAGGTCAGGGTAATTGTTTGAGACGAAGGCGTCCCGCGGGTCTTCTCTCTCCATAATAGCGCCAAGGTGTAGGCCTTCGGGAAAGTCCATTGGCACGTCTTTCATGGAATGGACTGCGATATCGGCTTTGCCATCAAGCATTCCTTGTTCCAACTCTTTTACAAAAAGCCCCTTGCCGCCGATTTTTGATAGCGGGCTGTCGATGATTTTATCGCCTCGCGTGACCATGCGTTTTAGTTCGATGTGGATGCCAGGGTGGAGCTCAGTAAGTTTGCGGGCGACGTGTTCGGCCTGCCAAACGGCCAACGGGCTTTTGCGGGTGGCGATGCGAAGGGTCTTCAAAACGGTTACACTCGGGAGGAATTAGACGAGTATTATAGCGGATATGATGTTGCGAAGGTTAAGGCGTTTATTAGGGCTACTGTTGATCTCCAGCCTTGTTCAGGCAGAGACTCTACCCGAGGTGAATATTCCCGAACTAAAGAACCTGCGACAAGACGCTTACCAAGCAAATAAACAAAAGCTACCGATACTGATTATGTTTTCGGCAGAACATTGTCCTTTTTGTGTAACCGTGAAGGAAGAGTTTCTTAAGCCGATGCTGCGTAGTGGCCACTACGTCGATAAGGTGTTGATACGCAGGGTGGAGCTGGACAGAAGGCAAGTGCTTCGGGGGTTTAATGGCGAAAAACTACCTATTCGGAAACTGGCTTCACGCTACAAAGTGGTTGTAACGCCCACCTTAGTTTTTATTGATGCGCAAGGACGAGAGCTGACTGGTCCGCTAGTTGGTATCAGCAACGTCTATTATTACGGTGGCTATTTGGATGAAGCGATTGATACTGCGCTAATCGCTGTAAGGAAAAATCGACAAGGGGTGGCTATGCACCTGCAAGCCTCCCCTTAAATTTAATTCCCTTTCAGGAAGCGTCGTACTTCCGCAACGTGACGGCGGCTAATTTCCAGCTTGTCATCCATGCCCTTCATTACAAGTTGAAAGCGTCCTTCCGGAGTTTTGTTTAGGCCCGCCATGCGTGTTTTGGACACTAATGCATTGCGATGGACACGAATATAGTCTTTGGCAAACTCATCTTCCAGAGATTTGAGGGGTTCCTCAATGAGTACTTCGCCCTGCATATGACGCACGGTTACATACTTCTGGTCAGCCTGGAAATAGGCAATTTCAGTAATCGGGATCAGCTCCAGATTGCCGCGTACCCGGGCACAGATGTGGGTACGAGAATTGTCGTCACCCGCAGACAGTTGAGCCAGCTGGGCCTTATTCAGTTTGGAAGCTTTATCGAGTGCGCTCAGGAGCTTTTCTTCGCGAATGGGTTTTAGCAGATAGGCCACAGCTTGGGTTTCGAATGCCTCTAAGGCATGTTCTCCAAATGCGGTCGTAAATATAACCGCAGGGGGTTCATCCATATCGGAAAGATGGCGGGCTGCTTCCAGGCCATCCATGCCCGGCATACGAATATCCATTAATGCTACGTCTGGCTTATGCTCTTCAGCATAGCGGATAGCCTCCAGGCCATTCGCTGCAGCCGCACATACGTGGTAGCCATTTTTAGCACCTAACATGCTGGAAAGGCGATCTTGGGCGGGTTTCTCATCATCTACAATCATTACGCGCATATCTTCATCCTACCTTGGAATTCTAAATGAGACGACGTATTGGTCATCCTTGGTTTGTATATTTAACTTCCCTTCTTCTCCATACTCCAGCAACAAGCGCTGGCGTATATTTTCCTGAGCCATCTGGTTTCCTTTGTGCTGCTGTTGCCCGGATTTTTGGCTCAATGGATTGGCAACACTCACCTCCATGGCGCCGGGGACGTTTTTCAACGCAATGGTAACAGTGCCGCCTTCCGTCAGTGGCTCGATACCATGGTACAGTGCATTCTCAACAAGTGGCTGCAGTATTAAGGCCGGTACCTCAGTATACCAGTCTATGTCGTTCTCAATGATCCACTTAACCTCCAGACGTTCACCCAGACGATGGGCTTCGATGGCCAGGTATCGCTCGGTAACACTGACTTCTTCTTTGAGTGTTAGATTGTTCTTATCCGCAAGCGATACACGGAACAAATCTGCCAAATCCTCAACCGCTCGCTCCGCCTGGATGGGGTTGCTACGGGTGAGGCTTGCAATGGTATTCATGCTATTAAATAAGAAGTGTGGCCGAATCCGTGCCTGCAGTGCTTGAACCCGAGCGTGAGCCTCTGCTTCCGTATTGGTGACTAATCGATATTGCAGATAAAAATAGCGCAATACCAGGGTTGTTACGATGGCACAGATCACAAGATTAGAAAATACGAAGTTAGGTACCATGCCTTTATTTCCCAACAGGCTCACCGAATCGTTAAGTTGGATGGCTAGCAGCGAGAAGATTAAGGTAAATGAGAGCAGAATTGAATAGGTTAAAACGGTCGCCTGAAGGGGGGTCATTTGTTTCAGTTTTTCGCGCATGTAGCAAAGTACTGCCACCGAACTTAAGACCAGCCCTTGTGAAAACATCGAGACGAGTGATAAACGTCTCAGAAAGCCGCTAGTATCAATACCATGCGCAAGAGAGATTACAAGCGCAAGAAGTTCGGTTCCGACAACGAGCATTAAAATATTATGTGGGCCGCAGAAGTCGGGCAGGAAGCCACCGTTGCTAGATTTTGATTCCTGTGAGCTATTTCGGCCCCGGATTACACCTTTTGACATCCTTTATCCCAAAAAACAGTTAAAGTAACAATCCCTATTTTTACCTGACTTTTGCGAAGAACTCAGGAAGGGCTACGCATTTTGAATGTTTCCTCTTCAGCAAACGACGGGTGTTATACTCAGGTCACATTTTCTATCTCTTAGAACAAACTCATACTAGCCTAATGAACCATACCACCAACAAGTCCTGGGGCGGTCGATTTACCGAACCCACAGATGCCTTTGTTGAGGCCTTTACCGCCTCTGTTCAGTTTGACCAGAAACTGTATCGCCACGATATCGAGGGCTCTCGGGCACACGCACGTATGTTGGCCCATGTCGATGTTATTTCTGAGCGTGAATGTAGCGAAATTATTAACGGTCTGGATGTCATTGAAGCAGAGGTAGAAAACGGCACGTTTCCCTGGTCTGTGGCGCTTGAAGATGTGCACATGAATATTGAGTCGCGACTGACTCAATTGATAGGCGAGGCAGGAAAAAAACTGCATACTGGGCGTTCTCGCAACGATCAAGTGGCTACCGATATACGTCTTTATCTACGCGAGGAGATTGACTTAATTCTTTCCGAGATAGGTCGTTTGCAATCTGGTTTGCTAGATCTTGCCGAACAGGAAGCCGACACACTAATGCCGGGATTTACACATTTACAAGTCGCGCAACCCGTTAGCTTTGGCCATCATCTGCTTGCTTGGTTTGAAATGTTGACGCGCGACCGAGAGCGTCTTATCGACTGCCGCAAACGCGTAAATACGCTCCCCCTTGGTAGCGCCGCCTTGGCGGGCACAAGTTATCCTATAGATCGAGAATATACCGCAAAACTCTTAAACTTCGAACGCATCAGCAATAATTCCCTTGATGGAGTGAGTGATCGGGATTTCGCCATTGAGTTTTGTGCTGCTGGGGCGCTGATCATGACCCACTTATCGCGTATGTCGGAAGAGTTGGTATTATGGACATCGGCGCAGTTTGCATTTATTGATTTACCCGATCGTTTTTGTACCGGGTCTTCGATTATGCCGCAGAAAAAGAACCCAGATGTACCCGAGCTGGTCCGAGGTAAAACGGGTCGCGTAAATGGAAACCTGGTGGCATTACTTACTCTGATGAAAGGCCAGCCGCTGGCATATAACAAAGACAACCAGGAAGACAAGGAACCGCTCTTTGATACTGTGGATACCTTGCGTGGCAGCCTGCGCGCCTTTGCAGATATGGCACCGGCTATTCGCGTTAATCGCGACAATATGCTGGAAGCTGCCCGACAGGGGTTTTCTACCGCGACTGATCTCGCGGATTATCTCGTTCGCCAAGGGCTCGCATTTCGTGATGCGCATGAGGTGGTTGGCAAAGCTGTGCGATTTGCTGGAGACAAGGGTTGTGACTTGGCCGATCTTTCACTCGCGGAGCTAAAAGGTTTTTCCGGAAAAATTGAAAGTGATGTGTTTAATGTCTTGACGTTGGAGGGGTCCGTGGCAAGCCGTAATCATCTTGGCGGCGCGGCGCCAAATCAAGTACGAGAACAGGTCCGTCGATTACGCCATATTGCGTAACGTATTCAGTAGTGGTGGGCTGAGGGTAGGATCTAAGGAAAGTGCGCCAAAAAGAAGAGGCGTCGAAAGACGCCTCAGTGCCAAAGGATAAGTTAAAGACTAAGAGGCATGAGGCATTTAACTATCCGTATATATTATTTAAATGCGGTACTCCATGTGCCGCAGATACTTTTTAAAACCGTCGCTATTTAATCTTTGCTTCTTTGGAGTCGGATTTCCCCGTATTGTCTGTCCAGCTGATCTTTATGGCATCATCTTTGGCGCCACCTTTGATTTTGAATGATAGGTAAGGGTTTTTTGAAACGCCACCCCCCCACAATGCTGTTAGCACGTTTTTGCCGTTGTGTTCAGCGATTACTTCTTGAATAAAGTGGGCTGGAATTTTCTCACCGGTTTTTTTGTCTTTGCGTAAGCCTGTTTCCATCGGGTGACTGATTAAGCATTTAACGGTTGTCACGCCGCCTTTTTCTTTTGCACGTATCTTAATTGAAGCCATAACTTTTTATCTCCTCGATTCGTTAACCGCCGCAGCCGCCGATGGTGACTTTAACTTCTTTTTTGGCGCTGTATAATTTACCGTCAGCCTTAACCAACGCAACGACATCAGCCGTTTTACCCATTTTGATGCGAGTAGAGACGAAGGGCTCAGCACCTTCTCCTAAATTAAAGCTAGCGATTAATGGAGTGCCATTCTTAGACGCTAGAATAGAAATAGATTCGACACCCTCCATTCCCGTGGAAACGGTAATGGGTACGACAGCGCCATTTTCGGCAATATCGGGGGCTTTAATTTTTATATCGCCTGCTTCTGGGCTATCACCGCCGGCGATGGCGCTCATTGCAGATTTAACATCAGTAGCGCTAAACGCGCCTTCGGGCCATGCGGCCAATACGGACTGAGGGGTCAGTAGACCAGCGCTGGCAGCTATACCAGCAGCTCCTGCGGCCAAGCTGCCTCTTAAGAACATTCTACGTTGCATATCCTAATTCTCCGGTGGGAGTGAATTGTATTTATTGTCGTTTTAGACGTAATTAGTTAATACAATCTTCGTGCCAAACATCGCAGTAGAATAAACAGTGGCTTAGTCGTTATCTAAAAGGGTTTAAATATTGATACGACCGTGCAATTAACACATGGAATCGTTGCAATTTGCAATTCTAAGGTGAATTGTTTGGCCGAATTCCATATCAGTGAAGCCAAGCGGACTTATTCATGATATTTTTGTGTTGCTACTATCGAGGATAAAGGAACTTCCCCCTACTTATCATGAAAAACTCTGCTATAAAGCCTGAAACTCTGCCAACCGTACTTATTGCTGATGATTCCCGAGTAGTGCGTAAAGCGGTCAGCACTATATTGCGTGAAAATTACGCGATTCTTGAAGCTGAAAATGGTGAGCAGGCGCTCTCCATGCTAGTCGAAAACCCTAATATCGCTATTTTGCTTCTTGACCTTTGGATGCCTGATGTGGATGGTTTTGAAGTTCTTGAGACACTCAAGAATTCGGACTTGAAATGGCTGAAAGCTTTGCCGGTTATTGTTATTACTGGGCACGAAGATGATTCCGGAATGCGTAATCAGGCCGAGGTTTTGGGTGCTGCCGATTTTATCGGTAAACCCTTCAGCGCGGTTGAGCTTCGCGAAAGTGTGCAAAAACAGTTAGTGTCAGTGGATAGCGCTAAGGTTGTGCCCATTGAAACCCCGCCTGCGATTATTGACGATACCCAAGCAACTCAGCCCGTCCCCGAGCTCCGTGTTCATTCGGCTGCTGAAATCAGACATTCCCGGGAAAGCTTTTTGCAAAGCGAAGGTAGTAAGCTCCTTGGCGAAGCAATAGAAACGCAACGTCCTCTAACGGTGGTACACCTGCAGGTCGATCGTGTTAAGTCCTTATTACATACCACTGACACCGAATTCACCAAGCGCTCCTTGTACCGTCTTCACAAGCTGATTGAGGCTGAGAGTCGGCGCAAGGATTTAGTCGTCCGCATTGGTCCAGCTGATTTTGTGATCGTAATGCCTAGTACCGATGAGCTAGAAGCCCGCGAAGTCGCCAAGATTATCTATCGTACAATGCGCTACACGGCGTTCCAATACAGCGACCTGAAATTTCGCCTCTCACTCAGTGGTGGATTGGCCGCCCACAAACTCAACAATCGAGCTCAATTTGATACGATTTTTGAGCTTGCTAAGGTACGCATGGAAAAAGCCCATAATTCTGGAGGTGATCAATTGGTTTTTGAAGACCTCAGCACTAAACTTTCCGCAGGTGCCAAAGCCATTAGCTTGGATGACGCTGCTAGCAATCTACGCTCTGGGCTTACCAATGTTGTAAAGCCGCAACTTCTCCAAATACTCAGTAAATGTTTGCCACTGCTTGTTTATGCTAATTCAACGCTTAACTTGGAAATTGATCACGCCATTAAACGCATTCACGAGCTAACTGGCCGAGGACGAAACTAAGGAATGTGTATGAAATAACTTCGATACCCTAAGCTGTACCCCGAGGGCATTACACCTTTTTGTCCCAGCTCGAATGATTTAAAATCGTTGCGTAGATTGACTATATGCCTCTTGAGATCATCCGGTCTAAAACAAAAATCCTGCGTTATAGTTGCCGATGTTATTCCATGCACGCTCCTAAAGAGGTTTGCATACCTGTAGCCGTGTAGCCAATGATCGATAATTCGATGTTTTTCAATTAAATAAATTATATTAACATTGATCCATTTTTTGGCTGATCAATGAAATAACCTTGTGCGTCAAGGGAGATTCTCCTTGATTTACTTTACAAATCAATTGCTAACAGCCTAACGGCTAGGCAAAATAGTGGTGCGGTAACCTGCAATCAGGTAAAGTACCGCTTGGTTATTAGGCCCTATACTGGGCATGGTTTCCCTTGCACCTAGAGCTTGCAAGTAGAGAAGTGTTTCTTAGTTTTTATTTTGACTAATTCAAGCAATGCCACCGAAATAGAAACACTGCTCTTGACCCATGGCGATCTCCGGGACCACTAAAAATTAATCTGGAGGACTGAAAGTGTCTAACGATTCTGCTCAAGCCTACTGGAAAGCGAACCTGAGGCTAATGTTTTTCTGTTTGGCGATCTGGTTCATTGTTTCCTTTGTTTTCGGCATCATTCTTGTTGAACCCCTCAATACCATCAGGCTCGGCGGCTATAAGTTAGGTTTCTGGTTTGCTCAACAAGGCTCTATTTACACGTTTGTCGTTTTGATTTTCTTCTATGCCTGGCGTATGGGAAGACTCGACCGCAAATATAACGTCCACGAAGACTAGGGGGAGATCATGGAACTACAAACACTGACCTATCTCGTAGTCGGCGCAACATTTGCCCTCTACATGGGCATTGCAATTTGGGCTCGAGCACACACCACCAGCGACTTTTACGTGGCGGGCAAAGGCGTACACCCAATCGCCAATGGTATGGCCACGGCGGCGGATTGGATGTCGGCGGCTTCTTTTATCTCCATGGCCGGATTGATTGCCTTTTTTGGCTATGGTGGCTCGGTTTTCTTAATGGGTTGGACGGGCGGTTATGTTTTGCTCGCGATGCTGTTAGCGCCCTATCTGCGTAAGTTCGGTAAGTTCACGGTGCCGGAGTTTATTGGAGAACGGTATTACTCCAAGACAGCTCGGATTGTTGCGGTCATTTGCTTGATCGTAGCCTCGATAACCTACGTTATCGGCCAAATGAAGGGTATCGGCGTCGCTTTCGGTCGCTTTTTGGAAATACCTTATGAGATGGGGCTGATCATCGGCATGGCCATCGTCTTCTTTTATGCCGTATTGGGTGGTATGAAAGGTATTACCTACACACAGATCGCTCAGTATTGCGTCTTGATTCTGGCCTACACGATTCCCGCCATTTTTATCTCTTTGAATCTGACTGGACATGCGGTTCCGCAAATTGGGTTAGGCAGTACTATGGCTGATGGTAGCGGCACATTTCTACTGGATAGACTCGACCAGATAGTGACCGATCTCGGTTTCGATCAATACACGACCCAGGAGCGATTGAGCAAGGTGAACATGTTTGCTTATACCATGTCATTGATGATCGGTACCGCGGGTTTGCCACACGTTATTATCCGGTTTTTTACGGTTCCCAAAGTCAGCGATGCACGTAAATCAGCCGGTTGGGCGCTTGTCTTTATTGCTATTCTCTACACTACAGCTCCTGCAGTGGCGGCTATGGCTCGTTTGAATTTAATGAATACTATCCAGCCAAGTGCCGATGAAGGTCTTACTTATGCAGAACGGCCCACCTGGTTCAAAAATTGGGAGAAAACCGGCCTGCTGACATTTGAAGATAAAAATGGTGATGGCAAGATTCAGTATGTTAAGGATGAAGATGCCAATGAAATGGAAGTCGACAAAGATATTATGGTATTGGCCAATCCTGAGATTGCCAAACTACCTAACTGGGTGATCGCCTTGGTGGCTGCTGGCGGCTTGGCAGCCGCACTATCAACGGCGGCAGGCCTCTTGCTGGCCATTGCATCGTCGATATCGCATGACATGCTCAAGGGTATATTCGCGCCGAATATATCGGAGAAAAATGAGTTGCTTGCCAGCCGCATCGCCATGGCCGGAGCGATCGGACTGGCGGGGTATCTAGGCTACAATCCGCCCGACTTTGCGGCCGGGACGGTGGCGCTCGCCTTTGGTCTGGCGGCTTCATCCATATTCCCGGCATTGATGATGGGCATATTCTCCAAGCGTATTAACAAATACGGGGCTATCTGGGGCATGCTGACCGGTTTAACCGTGACATTGCTTTATGTGTTCCAGCACAAGGGAATTATGTTTGTTGAAGAGACTGCCTTCCTGGGCGGTATGGCGGAAAACTGGTTCCTGGGAATTGAGCCAAATGCCTTCGGTAGCATCGGTGCGGTTGTGAACTTTACCGTCGCCTTTCTTATCTCGCGTGTTACCGCTCCGCCTCCTGCCCACGTCCAAGAACTGGTTGAGCATATCCGTGTGCCCGCAGGTTCCGGGCAGGCAGTAAGCCACTAAATAACCGGGGATATTTAGAAAGCAAACACAAGGCCCCTGTACGGGGCCTTTTTTATGAAGCCTATCAGTGCCAATTTGTTGGAGTACTTGTGTCTATATTAACCAATAAGCACTTTGTTGTTGCGATGCTAGTGACGCCAATACTGGCGGTGCTTGCCTATTTTTTGACCGATTACTTAGTCAGCGAGCGCCCCCATGCTGCCGAACAGGGGGCCTCATACAAATTGGTCGCAAAACCGAATTGTCGCTATCCCAGCGGCAAGTGTGAGCTGAGCAATGGAGAGTTCTTGATTACCTTAAAACCAGAACAACCTGAAAATGGCAGAATACCGCTAAACCTTGATGCCAATTTTTCCCTTAAAGGCGTGAAAATAGCCGTTAGCCAATCACTTGAGGATTTGTCGGTTCCGAGTGAGATGCAAGCCCGGGATGAGACGAACAAACGATGGCAGGTGATTATCGAGCAGCCTTCTTCCGAAGACACCCACTTACGGCTGGTAATCTTGGTACGCGGTAGTCTTTATTTTGCGGAAGTGACCACCGTATTTTTTAGCGAAGAGCGGCCCTATAAAGGCAGTTAGTTATGGAAATTGAACAGCTAGAGATCCGTGATTTTCTGGCGCAATGCTCCCCTCTGAATAAGCTGGGTTCCGCAACCGTTGACGCAGTCACCGATGCCTTGGAAATAGCGTATCAGCGTCGCGGAGACATTATTCTCAAGAGCGGGGAGAGGAATCATTATCTATACCTTATCCGCAGTGGTGCGGTGGAAATTCTTAATGAGAACAATGAGCCGCACAGCCACTTGGAAAGCAACGATTGGTTCGGTTACCGCTCGATTTTGCGTGGCGGTAAGATTCAGATGCAGGCTATAGCCATTGAGGACTCACTGCTCTACCTGATCCCGGAAAAACTGTTTCTCGAATTACATCAGAAGCATGATTCGATCAAACATTATTTTTCCCATAAAAAACCTGAACGGCTACGCAGTGCCATCGTGGAATTACGTGAGGAAAGCCGGGCACCCATCGTTGGCGCGCACGCCATTGATTTGATCCATCGCCAACCCTTGCAGTTGGACCAGAGCATGAGCATTCATGACGTCGCGAAACAAATGAAGCAAGCCACCGTGACGGCCTCACTCATTACGGATAACGGCGAGCTCAAAGGTATTGTTACCGACCGGGCATTTTGCACCAAGCTCGCGGTCAACAGAATGAGTTTTGATCAGCCGGTGAGCGATATTATGACGGCGGAACCGATTACCATTTTAGCAGAAACAACAGGCTCGGAAGCGCTTTTAGTGATGGCAAGGAATAACATTCGCCACCTGCCTGTGACTAAATCCGGCAAGGTGCTCGGCATGTTGACCGCCACGGATATTATTCGCCATCAAAGCCATACGCCTATTTACTTGATTAACGAGATACACCGTGCAGTCACCACTGAGGCGCTTATTAGTCTAAGCGGCAAGATTCCCGTCACACTGGTTAGTTTGGTGCGCAATAGCATGACGGCCTACGACATCGCGCATGCGCTTAGCTCCATCGGCGAGGCGATTACCCAGCGCCTCTTACATTTTGCCGAAGTGACCCTCGGCCCGCCACCCATTCCCTATGCCTGGATTGTTGCAGGTTCGCTGGCCCGCAATGAACAAACCGTCCATTCCGATCAGGACAATGCGCTTATTCTGTCGGATGAATTTGATGAGGTATTCCACGATGAGTACTTCAAAAAACTCAGCCAATCCGTCAGTGATGGATTGAACGCTTGCGGATATGTTTATTGCCCGGGCGAAGTGATGGCGACTACGCAAAAATGGCGGCAGCCGCTGTCTGTTTGGCGCGGCTATTTTAATAAATGGATCCATAGTCCTGAGCAAAAGGCATTGATGTATTCCAGCATCTTTTTTGATTTGCGCTGTGTCTACGGCGACCAGCAGTTACTGAAAATACTGTGTCAGGAAGTGTTGGAACAATCTCGTGGAAATACTATATTCCTGGCGCACATGGCCAGTAATGCGCTGCAATTTCATCCGCCTTTGGGCCTATTCAGGCGATTTGTACTAGAAAAAGGCGGCATAGAAGAAAAGGCACTCAATATGAAAAAGCGTGGTGTTGTACCCATTACTGACCTCGCCCGAGTATACGCGCTGGCCGCAGGCGTCAACGCGCTCAATACGCAAGACCGGCTGGAGGCAGCAGCTGAATCAGGAGTATTAAGTCAGAGCGGAAAAGCTGATTTGCTGGATGCTTTGGAATTCATCAGCATCGTGCGCCTGGAGCATCAGGCTGCGCAGATAGAAAGCGGACAAGCTGCTGATAATTTTGTCCCTCCGGAGCAGCTTTCATCATTGGAACGGCGGCATTTAAAGGATGCTTTTGAAGTGGTGCGAACCATCCAGGCTTCAATGTTGCAGGCTTTTCAGGCGGGAAATATTGCCTAATGTTTACCTCGCTGCTTTCACTGCGGCAGCAGCAAAAGCGTCTGCTGGCAAAAAATACCGAGGAACCGTTTAAGACTTATTTACAAACCCCCATTCCGCAGCGAAAACAATCACTGCTAAACACAGAGTTCTTGATCCTTGATTTTGAAACTACTGGACTAGATCCCAACAAGGAAGCAATCCTCAGCGTAGGCTATACCGTTATACGGAATGGCAAAGTTATATTGGCTGAAAACGGTCATCATATCGTGCAGGTCAATAAGCAAATTCCCCGGGAAAGTGTGGTGATCCATAAAATCACAGATGATCGCTCCCGCAAGGGGCAGCACCTGACCGAAATAATGGGGAAACTGCTGTATAAAATGGCTGGGCGCGTACTTATTGCGCACTATGCGCCGATTGAAAGAGGGTTTCTTAACGCCGCTTGCCAGACGCTTTATGGCCACAAACCACCTATGCGAATTCTAGATACACTGGCCATTGAGAAAAAGCGTATGCAGCGTCGCCAACAACCCCCAATGGCCAACCAGTTAAGGCTATTTAATCTGCGTGAGCAATATGGTCTGCCCCGTTACAAGGCACATAACGCCCTCGAAGATGCCATCGCGACGGCTGAATTATTTCTTGTGCAAATGGCTTATTCGAATCGAGATATTAGAAAATTGCTCTTAAAAGAATTTAGTTAGCTTTATCTTGCGGCTTAAAAAATACTTCAAATTTAGACGGCCTAACCCATTAGTTTCATCCTTATTATCAGCAGCTTTTTTATTTACCAGGAACCACACGAAGAAGGTGAAAGAACACTTAAATTAATACAACATAAAGTCCTTCGTATCCTTGTGGTGAAAAAGTGCCTATCACGCCGTTTTTCGGTTGTTACCTCGTCTGGGTTTGCCACGAGATGGCCCTCCTCGTGGACGATCTGGTTTACCCCTGGGACCACCTTTATTTCTGCCATAACGGGTGATTTTTCCTGGGTGTTTGAGTTCAGTCAGCAGGTAATCGCTAACCTGTCCCATGGGAAGTTTTTGCCCCACATATTCCTCAATCTCTGGCAGGTAAAAAGAGGTGTCTTCACAGGCAAAACTAATCGCATGCCCCGATTTTCCAGCGCGTGCGGTACGACCTATCCGATGCACATAATCCTCAGCGGATTGCGGCAGATCATAATTAAACACATATTCAACATCCGAAACGTGCAGACCACGAGCGGCGACATCCGTAGCCACCAATACGGAGTATTCTCCTTTCTTGAATTCACTTAATAGCCGCTGGCGTTTGTTTTGCGGCACATCGCCAGATAATAAGGCAGCCTTATGGCCATTGCTGTTTAACCAGGCTGTTACCGATTCTGCAGCGCGTTTAGTATTGGTAAATACCATACTGCGTTCTGGTTTGAATTCCGCCATTACGCCCAGTAATAATGGAATTTTCTCATCATTTGCCGGATAGAATACTTGTTGGTCTACGCGGTCTGCCGTGACTTGCTCAGACTTGATTTCAATTTCCTCTGGGCTGTTCATGTGCTCGTATGCAAGTTCCATGACTCGAAAAGACAGTGTCGCAGAAAATAGCATATTTAGACGTTTTTCAGGTGCTGCACAACGGCGTAGTAAAAACCGCAGATCCTTTATAAACCCCATATCAAACATGCGGTCAGCTTCATCGAGAACCAACGCTTGGGTTTCACGTAGATTGAATACTCCCTGCTTTAGGTAATCAATCAGTCGACCCGGTGTACCGATCAATATATCTACGCCGTCTCGAAGGTGTTTACGCTGCTTTTCGTAATCTACGCCACCGTAAACAAGACCTAGCTCAAATCCACATTTCTGATTCAAGGTCACGGCATCCTTATGTATTTGGATTGCAAGTTCGCGGGTAGGTGCTAAAATTAATGCGCGTGGTTGGTTGGGTTTACGTTTCGGTTGGGCAGGTTCTCGTAAGAGCTTGCTTAACGTCGCGATTAAAAAAGCAGCCGTTTTACCTGTGCCGGTCTGCGCCTGTCCTGCAACATCTCGACCCTTGAGTAGAACCGGAATGGTAGTAGCCTGAATGGGCGTACAGAATTCAAATCCACTGGCCTCGATGCCTTGCTGGACCTCTTTAGGAAGGTCAAAGTCTGAAAAGCGTTGATCGCTCAGATGTTGTCCCGTCATAGTATTGTGCCTTTTCGCCCATCAACAGTGGCGTGGAGTATGGACTTGTAATCGACAATCCGCTAGTCTCGGGCAATCTCATTATATGAAAAAACATCAGGAGACTCATTTGAGCGACATGATCATAAGCCTCACCGACGACTGTTTTGAAGAGGAAGTTATAAAGAGCGACGAACCAGTATTGGTCGACTATTGGGCCGAGTGGTGCGGACCCTGCAAGATGATTACTCCGATTTTAAAGGAAATCGCGGAAGAATACAGTGGCCGGGTAAAGGTCGCGAAACTGAATATCGACGAAAACACCAGTACGCCGCCCAAATACGGCATACGCGGTATTCCTACGCTGATGCTGTTTAAAGGTGGCCAAGTTGAGGCGACTAAAGTGGGTGCTTTGTCCAAGTCGCAGCTCACTGCATTTTTGGACCAAAATATATAACTGATTTTTTTATTTCATCTCCACCCCCCAATATTGGGGGTGGACGGCTACTCAGTTTGAGACTATAGTACCCGTAAGTCCTACGACTAATGCCGCTCTGGCATGCCATATTCAAAATAATTTAAACATACTATTCCGGCCGGGCTACGCCTAAATCTGCTCTTTGTACTTTACTCACTGCAAACACTTGACTTTTTTTCCCTATGAATCTGACAGAACTAAAGAAAAAAACCCCCACTGAGCTTTTTAAAGTTGCCGAGACTTTGGGTATTGATAATCTGGCACGGGCACCGAAACAAGCCGTTATTTTTTCAATTCTAAAAGCACACGCTAAAAAGGGAGAAGATATTTTTGGTGACGGCGTCCTTGAAATTTTGCAGGATGGATTTGGGTTTTTACGCTCTGCAGATGCTTCCTATTTAGCGGGACCCGATGATATTTATATCTCCCCCAGCCAGATTCGACGCTTTGCTTTGCGTACTGGTGACACCGTCTCCGGAAAAATACGTCCACCCAAAGACAGCGAACGTTACTTCGCGATGCTTAAGGTTGACAAGATTAATTTTGAAAAACCGGAAAACACCAAGTCAAAAATCTTATTCGAAAACCTAACGCCGTTACACCCTGATGAACGCATGCGCATGGAGCGTGGTAATGGCAGTACAGAGGATATTACTGCGCGCGTTATCGATATTGTGGCACCCATCGGCAAGGGACAGCGTGGCTTGCTTATTGCCCCACCGAAAGCGGGTAAAACGGTTATGCTGCAAAATATCGCTCAAAGTATTACCTACAATAATCCAAAGAGTTATTTAATCGTTCTACTCATTGACGAACGGCCTGAAGAGGTCACTGAGATGGAGCGTATGGTGAAAGGTGAAGTCATTTCATCCACTTTTGATGAACCTGCAACCCGGCATGTACAAGTCGCCGAAATGGTCATAGAGAAAGCTAAACGATTGGTGGAGCACAAAAGAGACGTTATTATCCTGCTCGATTCCATTACTCGATTGGCGCGCGCTTACAATACGGTAGTGCCATCCTCCGGAAAAGTACTGACTGGTGGTGTTGACGCTAATGCGTTGCAACGTCCCAAACGCTTTTTTGGCGCCGCACGTAATATTGAAGAGGGTGGCTCTCTCACTATTTTGGCCACGGCGCTTATAGAGACGGGCTCCAAAATGGATGACGTTATATACGAAGAATTTAAAGGTACCGGTAACTCAGAAGTTCATCTTGATCGACGTATTAGTGAGAAGCGTGTTTATCCGGCTATTAATATTAATCGCTCGGGTACACGCCGTGAAGAGTTGCTAACGGATAAAGAAGAGTTGCAAAAACTCTGGGTTCTAAGAAAGTTTCTGCATTCAATGGATGAGTTAGAGGCCATGGAATTTCTGCTTGGGAAGTTACAATCAACAAAGACTAATGATGACTTCTTTGATTCCATGAAGCGAGGTTAGTGTTTCGTGCCATTAGGTCAAAGCCCATCGCATTAGTAAAATAATACCCACAACCACCAGAATAATCACTGCCTTAGCCGTCACCAATAACGCCAGTGTGCGGGCCAAACCACCTTCGCGGTTATTTTTCGACAAACCTTTGTTTTTCATTGCTGAATCAGGGGCTGCTCACAAAAAACACCGTATGGATTTTAAAGCCTCGATTTGCTGAGAGTCTGAGCCTTACCTAGCTTATTTGCGGGGTAATGTTGCTGTCAATATAATACTGATCAGGGTACTAGTACTCCGTCAACTTTGTATTGACGGACCAGCGTAAACCAACGTGTTCAGATCAAGGCATCGCTGTGAAGCCATAGTGGTTCTATGTCGAACAGCGAGAACGCAGAGCTGGACGCGTTGGTTTGCGCCCTTCGGGTGAGTCATCAAGCGATCATCTGCGGCCCTATTTTTAATCGCCAGAGAACCACTATGACTCATAAAAATATAACCACATCTAACCGCTTGATGACTCACTGGTCCGTCAATACAAAGCTGACGGAGTACTAAACTTCTCGGAGACTACCATGAACTCGCATGTCGATCTTAAATGGTTAGACGAACTCGAACTCCACGGTCCAGCGGCGGCTTTCGCAGATTTTTGCAAAACGGAGGTTAAACGTCGCAGCGAGGCTGACGCTGAATTCTCCCCTGCGGCCTATGACGTAGCCATCAGGTTGGTATTGGCCAAGCTTGGAGCCTTGGATATGGAAGGTATGCAATGATTATAAAGCGCATACACTCGGAGAACTTCCTCAAATATGCCAACCTCGATCTCGATAAACTCCCTGAACGTGGTGTGATTGCAGTCAGTGGACGCAACGAATCAGGAAAGACCAGCATCGGTGAGTCGCTTTGTTTCGCACTCTTTGGACGCACTTTTACGCTTAATCTTCAAGACCCTACCAAACTCATCCGCTGGGGTGAATCGCAATGTTCCGTCTCTGTCGAATTCATCGGCAAGGATGATAAAACATACCGTGTTACGCGTTATCTGGATAATTCAGGCACCTATGGCGCCCAATTGGTACGGCTTGATGATGACCGAGTTATCGCAAAAGGTGCTGATGAAGTAGATGCTGAAATTAAACCGATTATTGGCTTTGGATACGATGAATTCATTGAGTCATTTTATCTTGCGCAACGCGAATTAACTACGCCGCACCCACATAGCCATACGATTAAAGTTATGGCGGGTATTGCTCCTCTATCTAAGGTGACAGGGGAGCTCGAATTAAATATCGTGAAGGAAAAAGACCTGCTCGCAGGTACGCACTCAGACTATAAGGAGAGTAAGAAACAACTATCAGATCTTAATATAGATATTAGCTGGATGCCTGAGCTGAACGCTAGCCACGCCTCAATTGATGCTAACGTCCAACAAAAGGACAACTTGGTATCTGGGCTCGATAAAAGCGTTCACGAATATCAAAAAAGTCTACCTCTACTGCATAGCAGTACACGGCAGCGCCAGTTGATGAAGGTGATTCTTGGATTATTACTCATACTCACCTGCGGTCTCTGGTATGCATGGTTTATTTTGCATAACCATCCCGGTTCAAATCAAGCGTCGGTGCTTTCTCAGTGGCTGCAATCCTTGTTTTCAGATGGGATGCGTTATCAAGCTTTCTTGCTCCCGGCTGCCATTATCAGTAGCGCCTTTTATATCGGTAGTCTTTTTCGTCACAGTGTTTTGGGTTTACATATTAAACAATCCAAAGTCTTGGCTGGCAAACTAACGGAACAGCTCGATGAGGTTTTAGAAAATACCGCGGAAAAACCCGCTTATCAACCCGATCGTATCGAAGCTTTGTTACGTAGTCACAAACCTGATCCAGAGACAGAAAAGGAATCTAAGCCAGGAAGTCGAGACGGTACCCTGATAAAACAAACTTCAGATTTACTCGGAAAAACTCGAACCTTGATGGCCGAACCCAAGGAGGCTGGAAAAGCTGTCGTTGATATTAAAGAAAGTTTAGAGTTCCAGAAAACCCAATTGAATGATCAGGTCTCGCTACTCGCTAATGCTATTAAGGAAGAAGATATAAGGCTTAAACGCGCAGAGGAAATTCACACAATAAAAAACGATTTGAACGAGAAGGTTCGTCATCAACTGGATTTAATTCATGTGCATGAGACGGGTATTAGCCTGCTGAATTCTGCCGCTCATCATCTCTCTCATCGGTTCAATCAGTCAATTCTCACGCACGCAGGCAAGGCCTTGCCATTGTTTACACAGAATCGCTATGAACACCTGAAGATCGATGAAGATCTGACGATACGTGTCTTCTCTAACACCAAGCATGACTTTATGGATTTTGATGAAATATCCAGTGGTACCCAACGGCAAATCATGCTGTCGTTGCGCTTGGCTATGTCTCAGGAGTTGATTCGTGCCATCGAAGGCGGTAGGCAATTCATCTTTTTTGACGAACCCTTTGCGTTTTTTGACCAAGAACGCATTCGCCAATCGCTAGAGGCATTGCCTAAGATCAGCGATAAAATCACTCAAATTTGGCTGGTGGCGCAGGAGTATCCGGAAGGTACTCAGGCCGATGTTAATATTGAGTGTTCTCAGGATGCGGAAAACTTGACGGCTACGCTTTCAAGTTGAAAAAGGTGTTTAGGTGTTTAGGTGTTTAGGTGTTTAGGTGTTTAGGTGTTTAGGCTATTAGGTAAAGCTAAACCTCCTAACAAGCTAAAAGGCTAACCCGGTGTATTATCTTCCACCCAGCGTGTCTCCCCTGAAGTTAGGGCTTCCTTTTTCCAGAAAGGCGCGCGGTGCTTCAGCTCTTCAACCAAATAACGGCAAGCCTCAAAGGCCTCCCTGCGGTGCGCTGACCATACCGCCGCAAGCATAATCGTTTCTGCGGGTTGAATTTCACCGACTCGGTGTACCAGCAGGCATTCGATAATATCCCAGCGCGAATGGGCTTCCTCAATGATGGCGTGCAAATGGTTTTCAGTCATGCCGGGGTAATGTTCGAGGGTCATAGCCGAGACGGTATTACCTTCGTTAAAATCCCGCATCGTACCGGTAAACACATCGGTTGCGCCGTATTCAGCGGAACGACCGAAGCGCTCTTCTTGAAATGCTTTGACGATTCCCCAAGGATCGTAGGGCTGTGAATGAATCTGGACGTTATCCACCGGTCACCGGCGGGAAAAACGCCACTTCGTCACCGGATTTCACCGGAGCATCCATTGTGGCGTAAGCCTGGTTTACGGCCACTAGCACGTTGTCTGGTAAACTTTGTGGGTTCGCTTTCTTCCAGGCATCTTCAACGGTGTGAATGTCTGCAGCGTCAATTTTATCTTCAGCCTTACCATTTTTCTCTCGTAGGCTGGCGAAATACCGAATCGTAATCATACTGTATGAAACTACGCTAGAATAAGAAGGTCTATTTTACCACTGTCTATGCCCATGATCCCAAAAACCTTAATGCTCTTTAACCGAAGTATCACCCAGCAGAGCTTTCAGCATGAATAAGCTTACGCATTTCAATGATACAGGCGAAGCTCATATGGTGGATGTGGGTCGCAAGGATATCACCCACCGGATCGCTGAGGCCGAGGGGTGGATCGAGATGCAGGCCTCCACCCTCAAGTTAATTCAAGAAGGAGGCCATAAGAAAGGGGATGTGCTGGGTATCGCCCGAGTCGCTGGAATTATGGCCACTAAAAAGACCGGAGATTTAATTCCGCTTTGCCATCCTATTGGTCTAACGCACGTTGATATTGGGTTTCAAATAGATCCAGTGAAAAATAGCATTCATTGTTCAGCCCGAACTGAGACGCATGGTCAGACAGGCGTAGAAATGGAGGCGCTAACCGGTGTTCAAACTGCACTGCTAACGATTTATGATATGTGCAAGGCCGTTGATCGTGGAATGGAGATGCACGGCATTCGTTTAACGAGGAAATCCGGTGGCAAATCTGGGGTATGGACGCGAGAATAATGATTAATGATGCGACTACTTAGGACTCAGGATTAAATAAGGTGCGAAACTTGACTTGCCTTTTTGTCCCAGCTTGAATGATCTCAAATCGTTGCGTAGAACAACTATGCGCCTATTGAGATCATCCAATCTGGAGCAACAATTCGGCGTCAAGCTCCGCACCTTATTTAATCCTGAGTCCTAAGCGAGTCGTTACGTATTGGTAAGCACTTAAGAGTTTAAGATATGAAAATCCTAAAATGGATGTTATTGGTTCTCCTGATTTTAATTTTCCTTGTTATTGCGGGCGTAGGTATCGCAGTCGCAACGCTTGATCCTAATGATTACAAGGAACAAATTACGGCACAGGTGAAAAAGGCCACGGGCCGCGATCTGACGCTGTCTGGTGATATTAGTTGGTCATTTTTCCCTTGGTTGGGCTTAAACCTGGGCAAAACCTCACTCGCCAATGCTGAAGGTTTCGGTGATCAGCCATTCGCCGAGTTGGAGGAGATCGATATCCATGTCGCCATCATGCCGCTGATTAAAAAGCAGGTGCAGGCGAAAAAGGTCCTCATCAGTGGCGTTAGCGTTAGTCTACAAAAAAATGCGGATGGCAAGGATAACTGGAGCGATCTTGGGGCTGGTGGCGAGGAAGAAGAGGGGAGCGTAGTTGAGGAAGCCCCTGATGGCGATGGCGCAGCTTCCGATATCGATATCCAAATCAATGGCTTCGAAGTTGTTAATGCCAGGCTCAGCTACATTGACAAGCAAGCAGGCACAAGCCTACGTGTTGACCCCTTAAATCTAAAGACAGGACAAATCGCACTGGATACTCCTGTGCCGCTGGAAGCGGAGCTGACTCTGTTTCAAGACGCGATGACGGTTGAGGCCCAATTGAGCGGTACTTTATACGCCAATCTGGAGTCCGGTGACTTCCAATTTACCGATCTCATTATCGAGCAAACCGTCAAAGGGGAAGGCATTCCCGGTGGCAGTCTGAGCGGCACCGAGAAAGCCAATATCAAGGCCAACACCAACACGCAACTGTTAACCATTGATTCGCTATCGTTGGACGTATTGGGAATCGTTTTGGGTGGTCATCTCAAGGTTGAGCAGTTTATCGATGGCCCTCAATTTTCCGTCAGTCTTAAGAGCACTGAATTTAATCCCATAGAGATTGCCAATCAGCTCGGTATCACGCTTGAAGGTACCGACAGCGAGGCTTTCGCAGGTACCTCCTTCAGTATGGAAGCAAACGGTGATACCAAGACCCAATTGATGGCGGTGAAGTCACTCGCGTTGGAGTCTCCTGGGCTTCAGCTGAGTAGCCACCTAGATGTTAAACAGTTTATTGATAATCCTCAGTTTACGGGCGAAATTAAAACCAATGCATTCAACCCCAAAGTGTTAATGACTCAGCTAGGAATTGAGGCGCCTGCCACCACAGACGAAAAAGCACTTACGAGTTCCTCCGTGGAAATCGGTGTGAAAGGTGATATGAAAAGTGTCCATCTCAAACCTTTCAAAGCCACCTTGGATGAATCCACTTTAAGTGGGCAGGTCAGTATTATCGACTTTGCTAAACAAGCAGTGCGTTTTGATTTAACCCTCGACCAACTCAATGCGGATCGCTATTTACCACCGCCCAGTGCGACGACCGAAACCGCTGAGACAGCGCCAACTGTCGCTACGCCCGAAGCTTCTGATGCAATCGAGCTACCGGTAGAAATAATGCGCACGCTGAATGTGGCTGGCACGGCACGCATTCGGAAGTTTATCGTCAGTAAGCTCGACTTCCAGGATGCATCATTGACGGTTAAAGCCAACAATGGACTATTAGAGCTCACGCCACTCTCAGCCAAGGCCTATCAAGGCAATGCAAAAATTAATGCCTCACTGGATGTGAGTAAGGATGTCCCTGGTTATAAAACCCAAGTTGATCTCAGCGGTGTCCAATCGGGTGAAATTCTGCAAGTCCTTTTTGGTGATCGCCTGGTTTCGGGTGCTGCGAATTTTAAAACCAAGATCTCTACCGGAGGAAATAGCATTTCGGATTTAGAGAAAAATCTTAACGGTGATTTTGCCGCGAAGTTTTCCGATGGCACTATTAAAGGCTCAAAACTTTCGCAGAAAATTAATGATTTTCGCAACTTTTTTCGCAAACTAAAAGGCAAGCCCCTTTATAACGAGAGCATTGATGAAGGTACCAAGTTTTCACTTTTAGCTGCCAGCGGTAATATTAAAAATGGCGTCGTCACAAATAAGGATTTAAGACTCGAAGCCCCCGTTTTTCTGGCGACAGGAAAAGGGTCTGTAGACCTGCCTAAAAAGCACATTAACTACACGCTTTCACTTGCAGAACCTGGGAAAAAAGATAAAAAATATTTTGTACCGCTGCAAATAAAAGGGCCTTTCGATGATCTTGGCTTTAAGCTGAAGCTCGATAGCGTTGCCAAACTGCAGGCCCAGGAAGCTGTGGATGCGGAGAAGGCGAGGTTACAAAAGAAAGTAGATGCAGAGAAAGCCAAGTTGAAAGAAAAAGCCAAGCAAGAACAAGACAAGCTCAAAGGTAAGCTTGAAGATGAACTCAAGGGCAAACTCAAGGGGCTTTTTAAGTAGTACGCGGGGTTCTACTAACGCGGTCTGCTAATGGCCAACTATTGATTAACTATTCTCGTTGCGTGGGCGTGGGCGTCCTTTTATGGTTTTTTTCCAGCCCAGCCCTCGCTACAGAAATTGTCATCGATCATGAAGCGGGTCGTTACCAAGTCCAGTTTACGATGGAAACGACGCTGTCTGCACAAGAGGTCTACGCAAAACTAACCGATTTCAACCACCTGAATCGAATCAACCCTTCTATCCTGGAAAGCAAGCTTCTCGGTGTTGAGTCCGACGGTGCTAAACGAGTGTATTCTATGATACGTGGCTGTGTGTTTATGTTTTGCGAAAGCATGCGCCGTGTTGAGCTGGTCTATGAGCAGGCGCAAGGTCTTATCGTGAGCAAAATACTCCCGGAGTTAAGTGACTTTAAATCCGGGTGGTCCCGGTGGCGTATTCGTTCATCTGAAACAGGTGCGGACATTGTTTATCGGGCCGAGTTAGAACCATCGTTTCGTGTTCCAGCGATGCTTGGGACTTGGTTGGTAAAAAAGAGCATTAAAAAAGAATTGGAAGTTACCGCGTCCATTCTACGTGGTGAGACAAATGGGCAGCTTTAGCCAACCATTGCTCGCCTGGTTCGATAAGCATGGACGTAAAGATTTACCCTGGCAACAAAACCCCACGCCCTATCGCGTCTGGATTTCCGAAATCATGTTGCAGCAAACCCAAGTTGCAACTGTGATTCCTTATTACCATCGGTTTATGGCGCAATTTCCCGGTTTGGATCAGCTTGCAAAGGCCCCGCTAGACGATGTACTAGGTCATTGGTCGGGGCTTGGTTATTACGCTCGTGCTCGTAACCTTCACAAAGCAGCGCAGCAGGTCGTACAGCAACACGGTGGAGAACTACCCTGTAGCCAGGAGGCGCTTGAAGCATTGCCTGGCATCGGTCGATCTACTGCGGGTGCCATCGTTGCAATTGCCTGCGGAAAAGCAGCTACAATACTCGATGGCAACGTCAAGCGGGTGCTGACACGGTATCACGCCATTCCAGGCTGGCCAGGGCGGTCAGCGGTCGCCAAGACGTTATGGGAAGTCGCCGAGCAATCCACGCCTTCTCAGCGCGTAGCTGATTACACTCAAGCCATTATGGATCTTGGCGCAACCCTATGCACTAGAGCATCGCCCGCTTGCACGCAATGTCCACTGAAGCGTGATTGTGAGGCGTATAAACAAGGTAAAGCGATAGCTTTTCCTACCCCTAAACCGCGCAAGCAAAGGCCACTTAAAACCCGCCATTTTCTAATTATTGAAAATCCACAAAAGAAGATTTTACTGGCGCGTAGACCACCCACCGGGATATGGGGTGGGCTATGGAGCTTACCCGAACTCGAAGACGACTTGCAGCTCGATAGCTACCTACAAACACACTACCAGCTCAGCATCCAGCAAAAAGAAGTCTGGCCAACGCTTAAGCATCCGTTTTCTCATTTTGAACTCAAGATCATTCCCATTTTCGTGCAGGTTGAATACACCCCAGCAATGCTCAAAGAAATGGCCAGCGAAGCCATGGTCTGGTATAACACCCGCCATTCACCGCCCGGTGGCTTACCCGCTCCCGTGGCAAAATTGCTACAGAACTATCGGCAACAGCACAACGCCTGAACAAGAGGAATCACGATGACACGCATGGTTAACTGCGTAAGACTGCAAAGAGAACTTGAAGGCCTCGACCGCCCCACCTATCCGGGGGATCTCGGTAAAAAAATCTTCGACAACGTCTCAAAAGAGGCTTGGAAGGAGTGGGTCAATCAACAAACAATACTCATGAACGAATACCGCCTAAGCCCAATTGACCCCAAGGCTCGCAAGTTTCTCGAAGAGGAAATGGACAAGTTTTTCTTCGGTGATGGCGATAGCAAAATCACGAACTGGACACCGCCAGCCTAAGGAGTAAAAAGGTGTAATGCCCCTCGGGTGCAAGTTAGAGTTCGCTATGCTATTGAATTATCGCTCCTAACTTACTCATCAGCCTTGACGGCGGCAGCCTTAACCGCTTTAATAGCGCCCTCGCGCAAATCTCGAATAAGGCCAGATAGCTCAGTCGGTAGAGCAGGGGACTGAAAATCCCCGTGTCGGTGGTTCGATTCCACGCCTGGCCACCAAAATTAATTCTAAAAATCAGTTGGTTATAGAAATAAAACCAGAAACTCCATTCCTTTCTTTTGTATCGGTGTGACAAAATCGTGACAATAGCTCATCCAATTTGTCAACTACTGCTCGAACATTGTCCGGTGACAAATGAGCATATCGCTCGGTAACGACCACTGAGGCATGTCCCAGCAAATCACGCACCTCTGTCAATGGAACTCCAACACCCACTAAC
>FXBE01000006.1_pt1 | contig 28335 bp, 26 predicted proteins | sample 5335311 | NCBI WGS metagenome assembly FXBE01 (sample SAMEA103928390, study PRJEB20085) | sediment metagenome | biome: marine biome; feature: hydrothermal vent; material: sediment | place: Atlantic Ocean | collected 2013-08-06T02:46:56 | depth 0.05 m | reverse complement strand
AGTTATACTAGCTATGTATGGATGGTTTAGTTATAAACTAAGTAGTGCTAAAAATACTAAAGAAGAGTTAGTTATATGTAAAAATACTGTAGCTACTCAGAAAAATAGAAACATAGCATTACTAACTGAGTGCTTAGAGAAAGAGAAAGTAGCTACTAAGGTAGTTACTATACAAAGAGAAGTAGAAAAGGAGATACCTAATGAGAATGAAACTACCACAGACTATAGCATCGTGGGTGCTAGGAGTCCTGCTGTTTGTCCTGTCACTTGGGATGGGGTTAACCACGCTTGGGTGTTCAAATAAGCCTGTATATGCTCAAAAATGCAACAACTACCCCTTTAGGTTGTATGATGCACCTAAACCAATAAAGTTGAGTATCGTTCAATCTGAGGGTGATGCGGAGTATAGAAAAAGTGTTAGAAAAGCATTAAAGGCTTTATCTATTAAGTCGAGGACTCAGGCTGAGATAATCAAAGCCTACGAAGAGCAAATAAAAAGGTATAGAAATGGTAAATGATTTCCCTCAATTTATGGACGCTTTTAGTGAGTTTGATGAGTCTATAAGACAAAAGGTTATGAAGTATATAACAGATAGACCCAGAATAGCTTCTAGTCTTAGGACTAAGGTAAAAAATAGAACTCCTCAAATAGCTTGGCAATACCTAGAAGAGAAAGTACCTATGGTAGAGTTGTGCAATGGTAATGTTACCATGTACGAAGATTTAAAGGAGAGTATTAATGAGTATTTCCAATAAGATAGTAGTAGCTATTATAGCTATATGGGCTATACTAGCAAGCATATTAGCTTATCCAATGGTTTATGACCTAATCTATGAAACAGAGAGTAAAACTACCCAGCTAGATGCTGGTGGTAGTGATGAACAATGGGCTTTTTTAAAAGACACCGCTAAACTTATAGAGTATGCAGATGAACTAGGTTATAAAGTAACAGGTGGTGAACTTTACAGGACTATGTACCAGCAGAGACATTATGTAGCTCATGGTCTATCAACTACTTATAACTCTAAACATCTAAAGCGTAGAGCTATTGACTTAAACTTATTCATCAACGGCAGATACCAACAAAACTGTAGAGCTTACGCTATACTGGGTGACTATTGGGAGAGTTTATCCCCTAAGAACACTTGGGGTGGTAGTTGGCACACATTCAAAGACTGTCCGCATTTTCAAAGAGGTGACTAAGTAACTTACTTAGTCTAACTAAACAAAGTCGAAAGGAGAAACATTCTAATGGCTAACTTACGAAACCAACAACTAAAAGTCTTTAACCAATGGAACAAAGGCGTACAAAATATACCTGCAACTCATTTAATAAATGATACTGCTTTCACTAAGGGTATAGACTTCAACATAACCGATAGCACAATAAAACCTGCTAAAGGGTTAACCTCACTAAAAGAACTAGGTAACACAACTAAGGCTTTTCTAAAAGAAAATGTCAAAGGTGAAGATACCGAGCTACAGTTCGATAAAGACATATCCTACATAAACTACGCAGATACCGTTTACTATATAGAGAAACCGAAGTCTCCACTAAAACAAGTGGCTAAAGATGGGGGTAACATTGTAAAAGTAAACGCTCTAATAGCTAAACCTGAAGTGACAGTGGCTACAACTACAGACATAACCCAATCAATTCAAACTATACAAAATGAAGTGTACCAAAGGTATACAGACCTACAACTGGACTGTTACGCAGAGCCTATTAACAAATACTATGAGTCCTTAGCTGTACTAACAGCATCAGGGGTTACGGGTGAAGCCGACGAGTTCGCCAACTATGACTTTGGCACTATAACCATAGACAATTACCGAGAGAAACTGGGTGAAATGCAAGTAAAGGCAGAGAACTTAAAGAGTGCCGTACACAAGGCAGTAGAAGAAACCAAAGGGGAATTTACTCAGAGAATAACCCAAGCGTGTGACGGAACACCTTTGTGGAGTGAGTGGAGACTATTAGATGAGTCTAAGCTTACAAGCTACAATGTTAAGTATAAAAAAGATAGTGCTTACGACCCACTACTATACGAGTACAACTTACAGTATATAGACAACTATCAACGACAAGGAGCTATCTTCTCAGTACGAAACAGAAGAAACCTTATAGCTATGTTAGAAGCAGTAAAAGCTACAAACATATTGAAGTATGTACCTATAGACTCTAGCCTAAACAGCTCAAACCCTTGGTTTGGTAACACTGTATCCTTTCAGTATTACTCTTTCCAAAAAGCTATTCAACAAAGTATAGACACACTAACAGCGGTTAATACACAACAACCGAGTAACTATTTCGATAACTACTCAGATGACAAAGCGAATGAAGCGGTAAATCTTATGGGTGGTGCGTATAAGGCTATGGTAGTGCATATCACTATATTTCTACTAAAGCATATAGCCAATGACGGAGTAGGTGGTATAGTAGGTAAGCAGGTAAACGGAGACGCAATGACACTTCAACAGTTTAGCGTAGGGTTTACTGAGTTGCACAAAAGGTTAGTGGAGGCAGATGACCAGCTAAGAGACTACAACTTCACAACTAAACTTCAAGAAGTTACTGAGGTATCGGTAGTAGCTAAGAATACCATAACAAAGGCTTATTCAGCTCCTTTTACAAAGACTATCTTTATACGAGACGGTTTTACAGTAGCACCACCTAATACACCAAACACAGAGTACCTAGTGTACCTAAAACTAGATGGAAGTGCCGAAAGTACATTAGTAGATACTATAACCTCTACTAAGGAGATTAAGCCTGAGTATCCTAGAAAAGGCTCAGTAATAGTGAACCCTTTTCAAATAGCCACTCCTCACGAGGACTTCTCATCTATAGTTGAGTATCGAGGGGCTATATTCCTTAACAGAGAGAACACCCAAGAGGTGTGGTACACTAACCCTAATGACCCTCACAGTATGACAGCTACATCGTTTATTAAGATGCCACAAGATGTCAAGGCTATGAAGTCGGCGAGTGCTGGGGTGTTTGTATGGACAACCAATAACAGTATGTACCTGTTGACAGGTAGCCCTAGAGATGTACAAGGTAATAACACCCTAGCTATTAAGTTAGTAGGAGAGGGTTCAGAGATACTAGGCAACAATGCAGTAGCATCTCATGATAGCTTAGTTGTATGGTTATCCTCTTATAGTATACACAATACATCAGGGTTTGGTTCAGCCGACACTACTAAGTATGTATGGAAGCCACCTAAGATAGATAAAGTAGTATCCTCTAAATTTCATCACGGAAAGGTTTACTTTTTAGTGGATACTAAAGTGGATGGGAGACAGCTAATAACTTACGATACCTCACGAAAGTCGGTAGAGGTATCTAATGCTCAGGGTATGACAGGGTTAACCGATATTGATGGAGAGTTAGTGGGTATCATAGACCATAAAGCCTATACAATAGGCACTAATGTGACTGAGTTACTACCTTACGATGTAACTCTAAAGTCATTTGGTGGGTACTCGTATGACACAAGGCTTAGGTTTCACTCTGTTACTGTAGCACACGACGCAAAGCCTTATAGTGAGTGGAACAAAGACTACTTTACAAGAGTTATACTGTTTGTAGATGGAAACCCTGTAGCTGAGAGGATTATTCAGGGTACTACAGCTACTAGACTAGACCTGCCTGCACTTAACAATACAGGTCAGGAGATTAGTGTTCAACTAATAGGTAAGTTAAATATAAAAAGTGTACGGGTTAGATACTCTACACATGATTGGGAGGATTGATTATGCAGAAGCTTAGTGAAAAGTCGATAGATGCGTTAGCTGAAAAGGTTAATGATTTAGTAGATAGCTTAAATGAAGAAGAAGAAATGAAAGCGAATAAGGTACATAGTGTAGAGTCGTTACCTTATGTAAGCCCTAGTGCTACTACGGAGCAGTTAGCTAGAGTAATAAATGACATCATAGCAATATTAAAAGGAGATATGTAATGGAACCGATTAGTTTAGGTATAGCAGGGGTTAGTGCCTTATCATCTATATGGGGTATGTCTAACGAGGACAAGGCTCAATATAGGCAGGAGAAGCTACAAGAGAGAGCTTTACAACTATCAGAGACAGAGTACAACCAAGCACTTCAACGACAACAAGAGTGGAGTGAGAAGTATGGGAGTATTGAGCGTAATATGCTAGACTATGTACAACACCTAGACACAGCTAAGTTACAGAACCAAACGGATGCAACAGTATCTCGACAGTTTGAGAGTGCTAGAAAGAACATGGATAGCCACTTAGCCGACAGAGGGTTTGATGTAGCAGGTGGTGTACACGCAGATATGTTCCAAAGGTTAGCGTCTGATGAAGCTAAGACTAAGTTAGCGTATAACAACCAGATAGAGCAACAGGTTTTACAAACACAGCAGAGTGTACTAAATGGACACCCTCAACCTAATGACCCTAGTACAGCTAATATTCAAAACAACCTATCTAACATAGGTCAAGCAGGGGTAGTTAATGCACAGCGTACAACTCAAAACCTAGACAATATAACAACAGAGATAGGTGGTATGGACAAGGCTATAGAGAAATACTATAACAATAGGAAAACCAATAACTCTACAAGCACAACAGCAAAGGAGGCATAAGTATGAGTTTTTTAAAAGGGTACAATAACCAAAAGAACCAAGAGCAGTTACAGGCTACTAGAGAGCAGAACCTAGCTACAGCTAAGTTTAACCTAGAGAAAGCTCAGTACGCTCAGGGTAGGGTAGAACAAAAAGATAATTTTACCGATAAAAAGCGACAGAGTGCCGAAGATTTACTCACACAAGCTCAACAGGCTCAAAATGACGCTAAAACAAAGCTAAACTCTGTAGCCGTTGATGAACTCGATAAAAGCATCGAAACAGCTTTTAAGGGTGATTTAGAGCCGTTAAAGCGTATCTTTACAAATTCCACGAAAGGCAATCTAAATAATGATTTAAAATCAACCTTAGAGGAGTCAATCGGAGGAAAAATTATAGATGTACGCCATCCTACAGCAGACGATACACCAGACGGAGAGACTCACAACCCCGACCAGTTAGCTGTGTCTATTATAACGGATACAGGGGAGCAAGAGACACACCTAATGTCACTAGGTCAGCTAGGTGGTATGGTGGGTACATCCAGTAGAATAGGTCATAGTAGGTTTACTGAGTTAGCTAGTGGTAAACACAAAAAAGCCACCCCTACGGATAACGCATTACTCAGTAGCCTAAACTTTGACGGAACAATCAGTAACCTAAAGGAGAACCTAGTACTAGCGGGTACAGTTGGTAAGGATAAGGATGCATTAGCGTTACTTAATAACATATCCGAAGTAAGTGCTAAAGACGGAGAGTCACTACTAAAGGCATTAACCGCTGAGTACGGGAAGGCTAAAGACCCTAAAGAGAAGAAAGCATTACTTGCTAAGATAACAGACACAGCCAACTTAATAGAGAAGATTAAGAAGAAAACCGCAACCTCTAAGACTACAACTACTAAGGATAAGTTAGCTCAACAGATAATTGAGGGTACAGCTAGTGGTAAAGATATGAGTAAGCAGAAAGACCTGTATAAGGAACTATACGGTAAAGCTGGGAGTACCAAGCCTACTAAGGCACAGGAGAAAGCTACTGAGTTAAACGAAAAACGCACTGCGGTACACAAAGTAGTAGACAACCCCGAAGTAGCCACATTAGATGATATATCTAGGGCGGTAGAGTTATCTAAATCAGCCAATTCTACAGATGCTTCAAGAGCTTCTGATATAAAGGCTATGGGTAGACAGTTTATAGCCAATGGTGGAGGTATAGATTTATCCTCTGAGTCGGCACGGGTAGGTGAGGTTACTGCGAAAGATAAGGCTAACCTAGCTAAGTTACAGTTAATGGAGGATGAGACAGCAGGTATAGGTAAAGACTCCTACTTAAACAAGGCTAGGACACAGATAGCCAATGCTACTAATGTTATGCAGAACGCTAACGAGGTAGTTAGGGATGTAGACCTACTAAAGACTAATGGGGTATTCACAGAAGAGGGTTTAAAGAACTCAGGTGTGTGGAAAACAGTTAGTAAGGGTGTTACCTCAGTGCTAGATGGTGTAATAGGTTTACACTTAGGTACTAGAGAGGAGACAACTGCTAAGTTTAAAGAGGTTATGGGTAGTATGGAGACCAAGTTAGATGAGTTTAACACCCTAAAAAGTAAAGGTAGTAAGCTCACTAAGGATGAGAGAGTAAGGTTAGCTAACCTACAACAAGACTTACAAATAAACTTTAAAGAGAAGTGGGATACACAAACCTACTTAACCTTGAAGAAGATGCTACAAAGTATATCAGGTATGGGTGTTACTAATACCGAACTAGAGAGCTTTAAGTCAGCCTTTGTAGGTGGAGATTTAACTGCGTTAAACTACATGGTAGCCAAAGTTAAATCAAGTGCGGTAGGTTTTGCTAAACAGTCTAACTCAGCCTTTAATACCCTAATATCTCAGGGAGCGTACGCTTCTGCCTATAAAGGTGTACTAGGTATGAGAAGTGCAGGTAAGTATATGCTTACTAATGACTCAACACTAAACATAGGCTCAGGTATTAACAAGGTAAACAGAGTAAACCCTGTCAAGGAACAGTACAAAGAACACTACCCTAAAATGATAGGCTCTATAACTAAAGCAACTGGGGCAAGTAAAGCCTTAGTGGGTGATGTGATAGATAAGTTTACGGACTTAGTGAACACTATGCCTGCTGGTAATAGAAACTATTTATCTGAGTTTCATAAGAGATACCCACTAATCCCGACAGATACCGCCAAGGTTATCATACAATCGTTAAAAGCACAAACAAAGGCTATTGATGCTCAGGGAAAGTAGATACCCCCTCTACTAAAGAGGGGGAGACTAAAGATTTCATAGCTAACATTGAGAGTCCCGCAGGAGAGGGTAGGTACGAAGCTACTAACAAGAAAAGCACAGCCTATGGTAAGTACCAAATTATAGACTCCACTATGAAGAGTGTGGCTAAAGAGTTAGGTAAGTCAGAAGAGTACCTCAGAACACCGAAAGGTCAAGAGGAAGCTATGACACACCTAATAAAAGGCTATGACAAAACATTAAAAGAGAATAACGAACCTCTCACCGACAGTAATAGGTATGTAGTTCATCAACTAGGTGCTACTAGAGCCAAGAGGTACTTTACACATACATTGACAGGAAAAGACTATACAATTATGTGGAAGAACCTACCAGACGAAACACAAGCCGAAATCCCTAGAACAGATAGGGTATCTATACTAAAAGCATGGAAAGGATTATACAATGCAAGTTAGAACACAAGGAATAGGAAAAGAGGTATTAGCTGAGGATAATAAGAAAGCCAGACAAGTAGAGGGTAACTTTACTAAGAAGTCGTGGATTAGTGATAACTTAGGTAAGGCTCACGAACAGTTCAAAGAGTCACTCAGAGTACACTCAGACTCTTTACGAGAAGCCAACATCATACAAGGCTACATAGAGGGAACCCACTACTCAACTAAGACACTTAATGACCTACGCAAGGCTGGACGCTCTCCAGAAGCATACAACCTGCTACTAAGGGTGCAAAGACTGTTGACAGGTTACTTTAGTAAAGTAGTGACTACTGTCATAGGTGAAGCAGTTGTAATGGAAGACACAGTAACTGTTAATCTACACAATGAACACTTTAAGGTAGCTCAACGCTTAACTAAGTGGAAGTCTTTTACACAAGCCGTTAGTAAAGACCTCATAACCAAAGGCTTAGGTGCTTGGAGCGTAGTGGTTAAGGATACAGGTCGTAGAGATAAACTAGGTAGGGTTGTAAATGATGTATCGTTTAAGCACATAAACTCTAGGCAGGTACTACCCGATGCTAGAGCCTTAGAGTTTGATATGTCGGATGGTAAGTATATACACTACTGGGAGTATATGTCATACTTAGACATTAAAGAAGCCTACGGAGAGAAAGTAGCCTTAGATATAAGAGGGTTACATAGTGACATACCAATGGACGATTACCTATCTTTCGGAGACGAGGGTTACTACAACAACCTAGACAGGTTTGAGTATTGGTTAGATGGCGAGACTTATATAGTGGTACATACATATAGCAAGAAGCAAGACGGCACTATAGAGCTTATCAGTTGGCATGGAGATGTAGAGATGCACCACCAAGAGTTTGAGGAGGAACTAGCTATGTTCCCTATTCAATGTGTACCTCTTCTACGAAAAGAGGAGGATAATAGGTACTACAGTCCACTTTACGAAGCTTGTAACTCACAAGATGCTATTAACCAAGCCTTGTTGAAGTTTCAAGAGCTAGTGGGTGCTAGTAGAGTTATGGTAGATAACAGGGCTATGAAGAACACTGAGGTGAGTGAGCTTACTAAGAAGTTAAAGATGATAGACGAAGTGCTACACTTCAAGAGTTTACAGGGTGTTAAGGTAGAGAGACTAACAGGAGAAGCCACAGGACACTTAAACAAGATGTACACCTCTATCCAACTCATAATGGAGGTTATAGGTATAAATGAAGCGTTCTTAGGTCAATCAAAGGCTGGAGATAGTGGGCGTAAGTTTGAGGGTCAGCGTTCAGCTAGTGAGAATACACTAGAGTACATAGCCACCCCACTAGACTTAGCATATACTACAATGTACTTACAATGTATAGTCTACAGTAGTGTGTACAAACAAGCTGAAGAGTATCTAAGGTTCACTGATGAGTTTGGGGAAGCTAGATGGGAGCAAGTAAACCAACCGTTCTTTATGCCTACAGGTGAAGTAGATGAAGATGGGGATATAGTAGTAGAACCTGCCACAGTAGAGAAGTACAATAAAGGCAGTAAAAAGAAAGAGGTGTACTTCCTAAATGAGAGAGCTAAGTCTCTATCACAAGTGGCTGTAGAGGTAGACATACACTCAGCTCCTTATGATGATACTGATAGCGTAGAGTTAGCCTTTATAGAGGGGTTACTAAACGGCACAGCAGGACAGATTATAGCTAACAGTGACCCTGCAGGACTACCTTACTTATATAGTCTAGCTGTTAAGCACTTGAAGACTAGAAATAGTGAAGAGATAGCTAAGTACCTAAGTACACTAGCTCAAAAACTAGGTGGGTTGGATATGCACGACCCTAGACTGTACGCTAACAAAAATCAAGGTGCAAGTGGTGGAACTAATGGGTCTACCTCAGAGGGTAAAGGTTCACTAGGAACACAAGGAACACAAGCTAAACAGATACAGTTCAACGGGGGTACTATCAACGATAATAAACCCGAAGGATACAACCAACCAAAAGGAGACAACTAATGTTTTTACCTGAACTAGAAGATGAACAACCAACCGAACAACCAACTACACCTACTGAGGGAGGAGACACCCCTCAAAAGGTAGAAGCTATAGACTTTAACGCTATAGCTGAGAGTACAGCCATAGATGAGGGTTATGTTACACCTACTAAAAGAAAGGCTCTTAGAGACTTTAAAGAGGAACAAGGGGTAAAACTTAACGAAGATAGAACCTTTGGGCAGAAAGTGCAGAATGTAGCACAAAACGGGTTAAAGGTGGTAGTAGATACAGTGCAAGGTGCTGAGAACATGGCTAACTTCTTTGTACAAGCCAATGAAGGAGCGTTAGAATACGCAGTAGGTAAAGTATCCGACCTTATTACGGGTGAAGATACAACATCCCTAGAGAGCGTGGCTGAGGATAAGAAGAAAGACTACGATAAGCTACACAAAGACCTACAAGTTAGTGCTAAGGCTAACAACTTAATAGGTGGCGATGTATTTCACTCTTGGGATAAGTTTAGTGAAGAGGTGGACAATACAAACGAGAAACTATCTGACAATATAGGACTAGGTGAACAAGTCTCAGTAGTAGCGGCGGATATCGCTGGATATGTAGTAGGTTGGGAGACTATGTTTGGCAAGGTAGCTAGTAAAGCCTTGACACGAACAGTTAAAGAAGCTGACAAGGCTATGCTAAAAGGAGTGGATGGAGCAACCCCTAGCACAGGTAGTAGTATTGTAGATATAGTCACAGGCAGTACCGCTAAGGTTAAAGGTATAGCCACAGATGCAGGGGCAGGTGGTATAGCTAAAGTAGCTACCTTGGGCGGAGTTCAACAAGGTATGGTTAGCTCAGGAGAGGGTAAAGATGTAAAACAGATACTAGACGATGCCGCAGTAGCTACCTTGATAGGTGGAGGTGTTATGACAGCACTAAAGTCTACAGGGTTAGCTGTCAGACATATTAAGAACGCTACAGGTGGAGAGGGTACTAAAGTATTAAAAGGCTTTGAAGAACTAGCTACTAAATCAGCGTTCAAAGGTGATGTAAAAGGGTTGAGAAAGACACAAGAAGAGTTTGGTAAGGTGTCTGCTTGGGGTTCTTGGGATAATATGCCTACTATGATGCGTATAGCCCATACAGCAAGCCTATCTAAAGAGGGTAGATTTGCATTAAAACAGGCTATGGGTAATCCAGAAGAGGGGTTTGAAGTAAGTACCCTACTAGCAAACATGGCTGATGCCGATTTGAAAAAAGTATTGGGTTCTGTAAACGATACCGCAGAGATAGGCTCAGACGGGGTAGCTAACCTACATAAGAAGTTAATATCTGCTGGGTTTACTAAGGATATACACAAGGCAGACTCAGGGGTAGGTTCTGAGTGGCAAGCCTTGTCTGCGGTTATGTCTGGAAAAGGTAAGGTGGCTGATGAGAACTTAAAAGGGGCGTTAGCTTTCTTAAACTCAGCTAACTATCACGGTACAGAAGCACAGCAGGTACTTAACTTAGGTACTATACTGAGAGATGCACAAAACGGGGCTAAGGTAGAGCCTACTAAGGTTAAAATAAAAGACTTTGTAGATGATTTTCTACACAGACTATCCGTACGGATAGCCGACCCTGATGCTAAAGTGTTTAAGTCAATGGATGAGGTACACAGTGCCGAAGAAAGCACCCTAGATGTTATGCTTAGACCCTCTTCTACGGATATGCGAAGAAACACCCACAGCGACCTAGCTTTAATGGTAGAAGATGCTATCAATAGTGTAAGCCACACAAACACATCAAAAGGGGAAGCTAGTATCACTCCTAGTGGTGTGTACAACATCTACCTTAGAGTGAGAGATGGGCTTAGTTCTGCAAGCTATAAAGAGACTAAGGGTGATAGTGCTAAAATAGATGCAATGGCACAAAAAGCCTTAGTCGATATGCTTGATAGTGCAGGAATGGGGGCTGAATATAAAGAGGTGCTAAACGAAGCCATAGAAGCCCATAAAATCAAAATGGAAGCTATAGATGTGTTAGGACTTGGAAAAGTTCTATCTAATCAAGGAATGGTGTCCTCAGACGAGGTGCGACTAGCTCTTAAAAATATGGGGTTGGGTTCTAAAGATTTTGAAGCATCTTACAAAAAGATGATGGAGTCTCTAACCTCTACTAAGGCTCAGGTAGATGTAGAAACAAGTATACTTAAAGCCTTGGTAGTAGGTGATAAGAGAAGCCTAGCTAACATAGTAGAGGGTAATACAGGTACACCTAAAGACCTATCAGAAGCCTTAGCCAAACAGACGGGAAAAGTTAAAACCGATATAGATACTTTTAAACCTCTCACTAGAGAGGGTAGAGTCTTAAAAGAGAGTCTACTACAAGTAGTAAACTCAGTGGATGGTATTATAAGAGCTACCCCTACCACCCCGTTTGAGCGTTCACTGTTGAGTAGTATCATGGTAGGTATAAACAAGGTGATAGGTAAGTATGTAGGTACAGTACAATCGGCTAAAGGGTCTGCCCAAAACTATCAGTATGTGTCACACAAGATAGCTAAACTGGCTGAGAGTATGAGTGAGGCTGATTTACGTAAGGGGTTGATAGACGCAGACACCTATGTGCAGAAAGTCAGGTCAGGTATGCTTAGTGAGAAAAACCCTAATGCAATAGCCGTAGCTGGTGAAATTAACCGAATGAAAAACAACCTAGCTAAACTAAAGGCAGTAGATGATAGTAGTAACGGTGTAGGGTTATCTAAACAACCTAACAACCCTACACCCCCAACACCTGTACCACCTAGTATAGCCAAAGACTTAATAGAGTCAGGGGAGATAAACCAACTAACCCCTAGAGCTAGTTCGGACTTTCAATGGATTACCGATACAGAGGCTAACTTAGCGGAAGAGGCACAAGGGGCGGTTATGGGTAGTAAAGCCCCTACTGGTGAAGAGTCAAAGGCTTGGACAGCACTAGACAAGGTTAAATCAGATGATACTTTAACAGTAAACCCTAATGGTGAAATTGAGCCTAATGAAGAAGAGACAAGAGCTATAATAGCACAAGTTCAAGAGTTGGTGGGGGTTACAGGGTCGGTGTCCGATGAGAAAGCGTTAGAGATGTATAGGATGAATGAGCCTTTACGAAATATAGTAAAGGCTAAGATGGCTATTAAATAGCTTCTGCACTCATAGAGTTAGATAAGTCAAAAGGTTTGACTTCTAACTCAGGGGGTATAGGTTTGCCTACTATTGAGATAGGCTTATGCGTGGCTATGTCGTAGATTATCTTATCTACATACGATTTAAACACATCTAAATGTTTCTCGTGTACTACTATACCTATACCTCCCTTATCGTTTATATTACATAGCGTAGCTCTTTGTTGAGGGCTTAACTTATCCTTTTTAACCTTTACCTCTATAAACAAACCCACTAAACCTATATGACCCATTATATCTGGTCGCCCTCTCCTATTACTACTAACAACTGAGAACCCATTACCCATAATACTTAACATACTAGCTACTGTTTTTTGTAAATCATTGTGTTTCACTATTAGACCCTTACTAAATTAACTTTACTTCTTAAATCATCGACTTTTCAGCCAATGAAAACCTTGCGTAACTTTTTATCGTTGAAATTTGACCCCTCTGGGGGCTTAAATTAACCTTAATTTGCATCCAAAAAGTCATTTAAAGCGTTCAAACTGACAATTTTAAATGACTTATTTTTTAAACCTCGTATTGTGGTATGTTCGGCATTAGTATAAGCACCCTCAAACTTCTGCGGTATGCTGGTAGTCGCTAATGCTCTATTAGTAGCCCCCTCGAAGTCTTTAAGTGTACTGTGTCCGTTCTTACTACCATACATAACCTTTCTCCAAGCCTTTATACTCAGGTTATTAACTATCTTCCAATACTGTCTAGTCTCAAAACCAACAACTGTAGCTATCACCTGTTTTGCGTAATCCTCTAACTCTATAGAGTCTCTAATATTAGGTAAAACTAAGGCTTGTTCCTCCTCACACCAAGGACTTTTAGATAGTGCATAGGTAAACTCTTCTGCCTTGTACACCTTAGCATCCCTAGCTGTCAAGGCTGAATATGAACTCTCCGTATCCTTAGTTAAGGCAGTAAATAGGATAGTACCCTCACCCTTAGTAGGGTTGGTTACAATATCCGCTCGGTACTTCAAGAATATCTCTATTAAGTCGTCCAGTGTTCTATCAGTATCAGACTTGACTTTTTCAGGTTTAGCTCCTATAATCTCATCGGTATCCTCATCAAACTCAGTAACCCAGTTAATAGTACCTGCATACTTAGCCTTAGTAACATACCTTGCGTGGTTAAACATAGCCACTCTATCACCCATTGGCATAGCTAGTACCCAAGACTTAACAGCGAAGTATATAGTAGCTAGTCTGTGTTGTATTATGTTGTCTATATCTCCTCTATCATCATCACACAAGGTTAGAAAGTCGGTAGTAACCTCTCCGTTTTTCATAAAGTGCTCTTCTGTATAGGTTATAGCAAACAACCTGTTCCTAAGCTCAGTAGCTTGACTACCTTGACTAATGGCTTCCCACGCTCTTGCTCCATACAGTACCTTGAAAAATGCAGTAAACCCGCTATCTATCTTACCCTTTACATTTACATTTACTATATCTCTTGTTAAGTTCCCTAGTAGGTTAGGCACTGATATATCCTTAAACATAGTAGGACTCAGTTCATCACCTGTAGCCCACAACTTGTTTTTCATATCATCTACACTCTTAGGGTATAGGTCTTTATAACCGAATACACTAGCTGAGTGTTCATCCCCATTAGATAAGCCTATCTCAGACATATTCCCAATAAGGCTAGTTTTACCTATACCTGATGGAGCAGTAACAACCAATGCAGTGTGCCGTTGGTTAGCCTTACCATCACTATACATATTGAGACTACTCAGTAGGATTATCAAGGTAGGTAGGTCTACAACTTCAAAGCCGTTCACATCCACACTACCATAGGGTAACTTCCAATGAGAACTAAAGGCAGATACTACCTCGTTATACCTATCTGTGTTATTAAGTACACCCTCTCGCTCTAACCTCTTCTTCTTACGGTATACAGGGGTATCAAAGTTATTGGCAGTATATGTAACCTCTCTACCTGATGAGGGTAAATCTACCTTGATAGAGCCTTTGAATATCTGAGACGGTTTTAATAAGTCTATTTGTTTTATAACCGAAGTGAAGTATATATCCGTAGTAACAGTATTGGCTATTAAGTCGAACATCTTAGCCTTAGTTAGTTGGTCATCTTTTGTCTCTCTAACAAAGTCGGTAAACCCTGACTTGTATATGTATGAGTTCCAACTACTAGCCATTAGTAACTTGGCTTTCTTAACCACTAATTTACCTAGCATAGAGCCGTCTAGTGATATATCGGTAAGTGTAGGGGTAGCCCCTTTCTCTGTAGCGTTTATAAGTAGACACATAATCTTTAAAGCATTAGCATCCATAAGTTCAGCGAATAGGACTTCATTAGCATAGGCTCTACCCTCGTGGTACTTCTCTACCTCTACATTCTTATACTTGCATATTGCATCGGTTAGGGCGGTTAATAGGTTGGCGGTTACTGAGGAGTATATTTGATTTAGCCTGTTTACTGTAGTATCGTAATTGTTATCCCCTATAAAGTCTGTCCAATCGGGTAACACTATCTGCCTAAAGTCTCCAAAGTCTTTTCTGCAATGGTCAGAGCCACAGTACAACCTAACATCACCAGCCCCTGTTTTAAGTAGCCAAGCGTAACGCTTATCATTAGGGTCTGTATGGTTGTACGAGGTGGGGCACTCACACATAACCCTATCAGACTGTAACATTTTACCTGCTACCTCTCCGATAGATACCAAGCCTTGTTTTGATAGCCTAGCAACCTCTTTACTGTCCATAGTATTAGATACATCACTATAGACGGATACTGTAGTCTTACCCGATATTTCTGAGGTGTGATGCACTTCCTCTTCTACAGGAGCAAACTGTAACATACTATCATCAAAGGCTAGGTATGTGCCGTTGTCTTGTACAGGGTACATATCGGCTGGGAGTATTGGTTCTCCGTCTTCACCTAACATACCTAGCCTATGTAATGTGTTGTTGTACTCTTGCTCGGTAACTGTAAACTGAGTTGGGTTAGTTACTGCATCGTAGCTATTGTAGGTGCTGCCTATAGTGGGTAGTGTCGGGGCATAGAACCTAGCATCCGTCCAAGACGCACTATCTACTTCAGGGAGTTGGTATGTGTTTATTAGCCAATGAATAACAGCCTTGTATTGAACGGCTGTAGTGACACCTGCAACAGGTATAACTAATCGGTATTTGTAGTATAGTATACCCTTAGACACATTTAAGTGGTTCTGTGTAGGTATGATGCCATAATCGAAGTTCATCTGTGCCACACAAGCCAGTAACACTTGGCTTATGTCGGTAGGTGAGTCTATATCTAGTATTACTAAGTTACCTAACCCAGTAACCTTAGAAGCGTGTCGGTGTCCGCCTTTGTATATGTAAGGACTAACAGCTTGGGTTAGTAGTATCGGTAATAGCTCTTTTATGTTGGCTACAGTAACCTCTTTAAAGTTAAAAGAGGTGGCTTTACCGAAACAATACTTATCCTCAGAGCGATAAGCGTTCTTATTAGTAGCCTTTAGATTTGTTGATGCAGAAATTGAAATCAAAATTTACCTTTAAAATTTTTTGCCTATATAATGGTATATAATATCATTATACCGCTTTTTGTTTAAATGTCTGGAGGTATTGTAACTTTTTAATCCTTAACTTTACCTTAAAGCATAAAACCCTTAATTTAACCCCCATAAAACGGCAGTTTGGTTTAAAATTTACACTTTTAAGGTAAAGTTAAGGATTAAAAAGATATACTTTTCTTATCAGTTATCCGTGACTGAAAATTAAAAATAAAGGAGAATATTTAAAATGAATATTCAAGGATTAAACCCAACAGAAGTAAGTAACCTACCATACCTACTAGGTAAAGATGCTAACGATAAAAGTGTTAGTTGGAGCGAAGTACCTGCCAACACAGCCTATACTGTAATGATAGCTAAGTTAGTACAGAAGAAAGACGGTTATCAAGGGCAGTCATTTATCAGTGCTGAGGGTGTTTACCTACCTAACACTATTACTGATGTTAGTCAAGTGGCTACCCAAGCTATGAAGGTAACTATCCCTTTATCTACTGTAATAACTAGAGCTATCATAGACGACCAATCAGTTAAGATGGGTGATGTTGTTAGAATTACTTGTTTAGGTAAAGTAAACGCTAAAGGTCAAGCCGTTAACTATGTTAACTTTAAAATTGAAACATATAACAGCCCTGAGCTTAACGCAGAGGCAGAGAAAGTATGGGGTTCACTTGTAGAAGCTAATGTGTACAGCCTAACCCCTGATACCGTTAAGGGTGGTGAACTACTTGTAACTAATGGTGCTATGGCACAACAACCTGTAGCACCTGCTCCTGTAGCACCTGCACCTGTAGCACCTGCACCTGTAGCCCCTGCACTTACTATCCCACAAGGTTAGTAGTATGAACGCTGACTTATCGAGGTTAGTGCAGTATATAAGAAGCCAAGGTTTGTATAAAGCCTTGGTATCATACCCCTCTAAGAACAGAGGTGTTAGGTCGAGAAGCCTATTAGCTGAACTAACCCTAAAAACCGACAAAGAAAAGTGGCTGAGTAAACTAGCCGAGAACCTAGTAAAACCCTCTAATATGCGTACCGAAGAACTAGAGGAGAGACTAACTAAAGTAAAAAACAAATGGGGAGAGTACCTATGCAACAGCAAATGATGGCTATTTGCCGACTTACAGACTTAGCAGAGGCAATACTTATGATAGACACAAGTAAACCCCTATTTTGTGACTCAGAGACATACAACAACACTAAGCACTACGATGGGTTGTTGTTTGGCAAAGTGAGATTAGCTCAATTTATGCAAGAGGGTTGGAGCAAGGCGGTAGTAGTAGACATTAAGTTTGACTCTGACCCCGAAGCTACCGCTAAACTAGACAACCTAGTACACTCTTGTAAGGTTGTGGGGCAGAACTTTGGGTACGACTACGCTACTTTACAAGAGTGTAGAGGTAACACTATACGGAGAATAGACCTAGATAAGTATGAGGATACCCTTATACTTGCTAGAGAGTTGTACCCTTTACAGAAAAGTGAGAACCTACACCATAGGTATAGCCTAGATTTAATCTACGAAAATGTACTAGGCTTTGACCCTTACGAATACTACAAACTAGACAAACAAAAACTACAAAAGAGCAACTGGGCTGGGATACTAACCCCTACTCATATACTGTACGCCGCACTTGATGTGTACTACCTACCTCAACTATATGCTAGGATGAAAGAGACTGAGCGTAAGTACCTAGAGGTGTTATCCCCACAAGGGGTGGAGAACTACAAGATAAGGGTTCACAACGCACACTTAGCGGTAGATGTAGGCTTGGTTATGCAGTCTGTAGGGTTGAGGTTAGATATAGATAAAGCCTATGAGTATGTAGCTAAGTACACTAAACAAAAAGAGGAGTATTACGCTAAACTAGGAAACCCTAAGAACTTATCGTATGTAACTGTTAGGAAACTATTTAATAGTGATAAGTCGGATAAGACCTTTTTATCCTTTAGAGCGTACGCATCTAACGACCCCAAAGCTATAGATGTAATCAACGCTAGGCAGGGAGAGAGCAGAGCAAGAACCGCTACTAAGTGGCTAGAGTTACAGCACGACTTAGGTGGGGTGTATGGGCACTTTTCACCTAACACCACTACAGGTAGATTTAGTAGTAAACAAGAGAATATGCAAAACCAACCTAGAGACAGTAAAGACTTGTTTATAGCACCTTACGGAGCGGTAATCATAGGCTTTGATTATGCTCAAATAGAGCTTAGGACAATGTGTGCCTTGACAGGGGATGAGCGTATGTACTCAGTATTTAAAAGTCTAGGGGATATACACCAAAACACCCAAGATATGTGTGGGGTTACTGAGCGTAGGGTAGCCAAGCAAATTAACTTTGGTAACTTGTACGGTATGGGTGCTAAGAAGTTCCAAGAGTTACTGGTACTGGATGGTATATACATAGACATAGACGAGATAACCCGTATGCGACAAGCCTTTAGAGCTACTTACATACGAGTACCTGAGAGTCATGAGAAAGGGGTACACAACACTAAGCATGGAATACCTAACTATAGTATCTTAGGACACCCATACTACAGTAAGTTTTTCAACCAGATGAACAACCTGTACAACCAAGCTAGTGGTACTAGCGAAGTAGCTAAGATGTTCTTTAGGTTTGCCGATGAGTTAGGCTTTGTGTATAACGATGTAATAGAGTTATCTTTACAAGTACATGATAGTAATCTATTCTACTACTATGGTAAACTAGATTACATTGAACACTACACTTACGCATTAGGACTTTTAGCTCAAAAAGCGTGGTGGTACTGCCTTAACTTAGGCTATAATAATGGTACTTGTGTATACAATGACATACCTATGCCTGTTGAGGTTGGTATGTCCGATAGCTGGGGCGGGGTTGATGATAACATAATTACCAATATGATAGGTAACGAGTATGCTAGTGACCCTGCTAAGATGGATGCGTGGTTAGCTGAGTTCAAGTTAACCATACACGATAAGAATGTAATAGAGGTATTAACAAAATGAGTAATAGTGATAAGAGAAACTACAAACTACCTACAGAGACCTGTGCAACTAACTCAGTAGGGAGGGTACTGAGCAAGTTTTCAATTCACAAGCTTACTGAGTTGTATAAACAGGGCATAGACACCTTTATTTCTAGTGTACTGTTAGTAAAAGAACAAGGAAAAGTTACAGTAGCTATAGCCGTGAAGTACACACCCGATGAGTCTGGGGGGTATCTACAGGCTATAGAGGTATCTAAGTCTTTTGTTGGGTACTTGTTACTTAGTGAACACTGGGACAACCTTAAAATACCTGAAGCACAAGGAGTAAAAGGCTCCTATAATGATGCTGTAGGGTATTGGATACCTAAGCTAAACAGTGGTGACTTCAGTTTAGAGGATGCAGTAGCCTTAGACAAAACACTGTACAATGTAGATGGTAACGAGGTAAAGACCCCTGATGATTGGGAGTTAAGCCCCGAAGTAAAGGCTAGGGCTAAGAACATAGCAGAAAGAGGGTTAAAGTTTGACCAAGACAAGCCTATGTTACGATTAGTACCTACAAGCCTTGTAACTGAGGTTGGAGAGGTACTTACCTTTGGAGCTAAGAAGTATAAGCCTAACAGTTGGCGTACTGTACCTAATGCAAAAGAGCGGTACGAGAACGCACTACTTAGGCATATATACGCTTACCTAGAGGGTGAGAAGATAGACGCAGAGAGTGGGCTTAGTCACCTTGCACACGCAGGGTGTAACATAGCCTTTTTAATAGAACTAAATAAGGAAAAGAAATGATAACTAGACCATTTACAAGAAGAGAAGTTTACGGAATGAATGATGAGCAGTATAACCTACACCTACGAGATAGTGGGGTTAACTTGCTTTCAGGAGTGATAGCTAGAGCTATTGACGATAGGTTACTTAGAGACAACAAGGCTTTAGTATCAGAATTGTACAGAAACGGAGATAGTAGTCACAGGTTTCGTGAATTTACTATGAGTGACTATGAAAACCTATTGGGTACTATAGACCTTAAACTAAAGAAGAGTAGAACTATAGAGAAGTTCACTGAGTACCTAATGTATGTAGATAGGTCTGCAGAGCACAGAGAGCCTATTGATGTAATGGATAGTGAGCACGTTATTATCCCTGACAGCATGGCAGATGTTATAGACTTCTGTAAGGCTTGGGGTGTAGCCCGTGGGTTGAATAAAGTACCTTTTGACATAGGAGCCTTGAAAACTAACATACAAGAAGAGCTTGATGAGTATGATGAAGCTAGAGACATACACGAGAAGATAGATGCTAGGATAGACGCTGTTATCTATTGCCTTGTTGACTTATGCAAAGACGGTTCAGAGACTATAACCCATTTAAGAGCTACCGTGGATGCATTGGTAGCCTTGTATGAAGAGTTTGGATACCTAGATATGATGGAGTTATTCCACGAAGTTATGAAAGAGATAGCAGATAGACGAGGTGGCTATAGTGAAGAAGCAGGTAAGTGGGTTAAAGAGCCTAAGAAAGAGGGTAGCTACAAGGCTAACTTCAAACCAATAGTAGATAGGAGTGGAAGATGAAACAAGTACACGAGCCTGTAGTGGCTACTGATGAAGAATTAAAAGAGTTAGAGGATGTACACGGGAAGAGTAGACTTATTAAAGAGCCTGTTAGGGTTGTTAACTACGATAAACAGGCTACTAGAGCTAACCCTACTTACGGACACAAGGATACTCAGGGAGATGTGGAGGTGGATAGGTTCTTAGCCTATCCGCCTAAAGAAGAGTATGACACTAAAATATCTTTAGAGTTCAATATGCGACTAATGGTGACACTCTTAGTAGTGCTAGTAGGTGGTGGGTATGTTATGTCTATCTTGTGGCGATGATTACGAGGGGCATGGTAACTCTAAAACCTGCTCCCCTCAGTGTAGTAAGGACTTACACAACCTAAGACGAAGAGAAGCTAAGAGAAGAAAGCTTAGGCGGTGTAACTGGTGTAGTCAAGACTTCAACCCTATTCTATCAGGTAGGCGGTTGTACTGTTGTGACAGATGTGCCTATGATGCTGGGCAGTATAAGCAAAAGAAGACTAACCGCCTATTCTTTAAAACCGCTAAAGGTACTGAGGCTAAGAAGCGAAGCCGATTGACTAGAAAAATTAAATCTAAAGTGTTTCAAAAACACGCTTTAAAGAGTAAAAAACCTTATACCGATGAAGAAGTAACCCTTATACTAGATTTGTCCTTGACGACCCAAGAAATCGCTTTACAGATAGGCAGGACTCAAACAGCCATTAGCAAAAAACGAACAGCCCTGAGAAAATTAAAATTAAGGTAAAATTCAGGCAAAATTAAGCTAAAATTAAGCGACCCCTAGCTAATATATGGTATCCAAAAAATTTAAGGAGATACTATGATTAGAGAAAAATTAAAGTCGGCACATACTATGTCGTCTATAAACCCACAAGCAGTTACTATAGAGTGGAATACCACTACAGTAGATTTAGTTAAGGGTAGTGAGGGGTTGTTTGTACTACAAGTAAACTCTCAACTACTTACTATTGTTAATGAATACTCAGCTAAGAGGAGTATGCCTATGACAGGTTTCAAGACTACCTCTGAATTAATATACCGCATAATGGTAGCCTATAACAACTACTTAGGCGACCTTGCTCATCAAACACAAACTAAAGTGAGTGACTTCTTTAGTTTCAACGCTGTAGATACAGGTATATACTACAACGATGTAATGGAGATGTACAATGCAAATATTTCAAGGGGCTAACCTACCAATACTAGACCCTGCCTTTAGTAACGATGGGGCTAGTAATAGTGTAACTAAAAAGGTGGATGGGAAGTTTGTACTACGCCCTAGTAGTTTGAATGTTCACTGTTACTTTAGTTATGCTCAAAACGCTATTCTAGGTAAGAAGTCTAAACCTAGTGGTGCTAGTGCTGGAGGTACGGCGTACCACTATGCGTTAGAACTAGCCTACCAATACAAGATAAACCAACAAACCAACCCTAATATCAGGGATATACAAGAGATAGGGGTTACTAACTGGAAAAAAGCTATGGAGGTAGATGAGTTACATTACTCCTCTAAGGACAGTCCTGCTAAAATGACGGACGATATAGCGAATGGTATCATAGCCTATGAGTCTACAATGAAAGCCACTATACCTTTGGCTACAGAGACACGGTTTTCAATAGCGTTACCTAAGCCTAGTAATGTATATAGTCAAGTGTCGGGGTCGGTTGATTTACTAGCTGTAGATATGCACACCCCTCAACTAGGTGGCACACAAGTAGGGTTAAGCATAATCGACCACAAGTTCACCTCAAAGAAATCTACAGAGCCTAAGTATCGTATGCAAGCTAAGATATATCAACTAATGGCTCAGGCTAATGGTAAGAATGTCGTAAGCACTAGGCTACATAACATGGTGCGGTCACAACAGCTAAAGACTAAAACCACCCCAACTCAGCTACAGGTAGTGAACCCTATAGATGACCAAGCTACCACTAACCTTGTTATGAGTAGAGTAAATAGCCTTATTAATATGGGGGAGATGTACCACTTCCTAGTAAGTATGGGTATATCCCCTGATGATGCAGTAGCGGTAGCTTATCCTACCACTACCCCTGAAGTATCGTTCCTCTGTCAAGAGTTATGGTGTGGATGGTATCACCAATGCCCTATTAATAACCCAAGTTCAAACCCTAGCTTTGACTTAGTGTCGATGCTACAACAATTTAAGGAGAAAACAAACGATGAGCAGTAGATTAGTACCAATAGATGAGTTAGTAGACCAGATGAAAGACGACGCATTAGAGGTTAACAGCGAAGAGGAGGCACGAAGTTATGCCAAACGATATGGTGAAGTAGGTAAGCACTATATGCCTACTAAGTACCTATATGTATACGATGAGGAGTTGTAATGTCAAAAAGTAAATACAGAGTTATAAGAGAGAGAGCTATCCTACTAGCTGGAATATCGTTCATGGCTAACGAGCTAGAGACCTTTAGAGAGAAACACGATATGACAGAGAGTGAACTACTAGCCTTTGATGATGTGCGGAGAGTTGCCCAACTTATAACAAGGATAAGTAACACAATATTAGGTAATATGGAGTACCCTATAACTATAAAGTTTATGGAAGCCTGTGTATTAGAGGTAAACCAAGAGCGAGATAAGGCTATAGAAGAGGGCAAAGAAAAACCTGCTACTCATATAGACCTTGTTGTAGGCTACTCCTTACTAGGTTTATATAAGGAAGAGTTCAAGGGTAAGCGTGTAGGTAGGGGTCTTATAGATATGCCTACACTTAACGAGATATTCTTTCAAATAGAGAAAGCGGATTACCAACCTAAAGCCAATATTCACTCTATGAAGATGGCTGATAGGTTATGGGATAAAATAATGAACAGTTCAGTAAAAGAAAAGGTAGAATAATGAATTTAGATAAGTTAAGAGAGATGATACAGACAATAGTGCTTGTAGCGTATACACCTAACGAGACGGCTAGTATAGTAGACAAGTATTTGACAGAGTATGGAGAAGAGGTGAGAGCACCTTTAAACCTAATGTACGACCCGTTAGTTAAGTTTAACTTTAAACTACCTTACGAAGCCTATTCTTTTGACTATAAGAACATGAGTACAACAGGTGATGCTGAATTAACAGAGATACTCCACAAACTAGCTAACAAAGAGGTTACGGGTAGAAAAGATAAAGAAGCCTTAGTTTGGGGTCATATAGAGAAGCACCCTAACAGCTTACTTGTACTGTTTCTTAGAAAAAACCTTGATTTATGCTTTGGGATAGCTGGGGCAAAGAAACTAGGTATAGTCCGCCCACACTCACCTCAAAAAGGTGTACTGTTGCATGATGCAACTAAGCTAACATACCCTTGTATCGCTGAAGCAAAGTATAATGGGTCTAGGCTAAGTGTAACAGTAGACGAAACGGGTAATGCTGTGTGTATGCTACTGAGGGGGCAGAGGATAAGTATACCTACCCTAGAAACTGCCTTGACTTCACTACCTTTGGATGTTATAGGTAACAAGACCATTGACGGAGAGCTTGTATACACAGGGGTTAAGGATACCTATGACAAGCAAATAGCTACTTACTTTGTAGGTGGGGTTACTGAGAGTGATAGGATAGAGTTGGCAGGTAGAATAACCTCAGCGACGGCTAACAATGCACCACTGCCAATGACTGACCTTGTATTTGTAGCCTATGATTGTATTCCTACAGATTACTTTGTTTTCGCTAACCCTAAGTTCCCTGACAATGCCTACAATAAGCGTAGAACGACCTTGCAGGAGATAGTTAAGCTGGTTAGTGATAAGTATGTAACCCTAAGTACCGCTTGGCGTATTGACAATAGTACGGATATGGACAGTATGATACGCTGGGCTAATGAGAAGGGTATAGAGGGGTTTATGATAAAGAGTGCAACTAGTAGGTATGACTTCAAGAAGAACAACCAATGGCACAAGGTAAAAACTATGCAGGAAGCCGACTTAACTATTATAGACTATAAACCTCACACTAGAAACCCTAACTGGATAGGTAGCCTATTATGTACTGGCTATATAGACGGAGATAAGGTTACTTGTTGGGTAGGTAGTGGGCTAAACGATAGTGACAGAGATGTTAACCTATATGACCGCTATCATAGAAAGGTTGTAATGGTTACTTATATGGATAAGGTATCTAACGATGAGGGGTATAGCCTTACTAACCCTAGAATAGTTAAGGGTGCAGTAACCGATACCTTGCTATCAGTTCTTAGAGTAGATGGGTCGAATGTAAATTTTTGAACCGCTTACTATGGGTCGTGCTTGTATGCGTACACGCACACCCGTTTCTATATTAACCTTTAACCCTCCTTTCATACCCTATAAACTAATATAAAATTTTAATATCCCTTTAAGCCTTGTTAAGCTCTGTTTAAGGGTATTTGTGTAAAATAACCCCTTATAGCAAAAAACTTAATAAAGGAGTCAATCGTGACTAGAAAATTAAAGGTACTACTAGAAGAAGGTAGCGTTAACTATACAGAGAACTTCAAGGTGCTAGAGGGTAGTATAAGCGTTAAAGGGGTTATTACACTACTTTATATAGACTTTGGTAATGTAGAGGGTAATAAGTACCCTATCATAGGCGGTGGGTATTTAAGCAAAACTAAGGCGGATACACTTAGAATTGACTATGGTGACTTTATAGGTAGCTATGGAGGGTATAACTATACTAAAAAAGAGTTAGTAGAGGAGTTATCAGCTATCATACCTACAGAGGTACATCAGCCTAGTAGCTTAACTTCTACTATGCTAAGTAAGCATTATAAGCTTGTCCTGATAAGCAATAATGATACCTTGTATAGGGTAATTGTACCTTATACAGAGTTAAAAGACGCTTGGGGGTATGTAGATATGGTTAGCACTCAGTACCTAATAACTCGTATGCTTACTGATACAGAGTATCGTGTAGTAGATGAGGGTACAGATGAAGTGTATGTAGGTTACTGGGATAGAGATGAAATAGCGGACTACTTTGGGGTTAGGTTAGGTGATATACCTGATGAGCCTTATAGTGATGCTACTATGCACGCTAGACTTACTCAAATGCCTAGGGTAGGTGAGGGTGTAATACTATGCCTTACTGTAGATGAAGTTAAGGAAGTAGATAAGTTCGACCTACCTAATTACCTACGACTACAAGAGGATGAGGGTAAACCTACTTGGCACTCAGGCTACACCGATACCCACCCTAGGTATAGAACCCCTATGATGGTATGGTTAGAGTCGGGACTAGGTCGTGAGGGTGCAGAGTCACTACTATCCCATCAAAACCTATTTGATGAGTATGGGTATCCTGTACTAGATACTAGCGACCCTAAGAGAAAGCCTTACTTAGCTGAACTGTCTAGTACCCAAAAGGCTAAGCTACTATCTTACTTAAAAGGTAAACTTAGTTTTAGTACAGATAAGGCAGAGAGTAGAGTTATAACCAATTCGATAGAAGGAGTACAGTAATGTTAGTTAACTATAACGATGTGTTAGATAACACTATGGATATAAAACCTTATACCGCGGCACAACTAGCCAACACTATAACTAGGGCTATAGATGATGGGCAGTACACGGGAGAAGAGCTAACTAGGTTCTTCCACCTATCGCATAGAATGTACTGTACTGATGATAGTACAGTTACAAGATACTTCTATCCTAAAGAGGTTCAATACATTAAGGGTGAGACTAAGCTAAAGCTGGGTTACACTACTACTCGCAAAGAGAGCTTGACTGTGTATAGAGGTGAACGATTAGTATCAGTAAGCGTAGGTAGTTTAAGTCACCTACAACCTAAACAAGTATTCAGGGCTATCCTTTATGGGTTATTGGTAAAGGGTAGTTTTACTAAGGTAGAGAATGGGTTCGTATCTAAAGAAGCTATGGTGGCAGGGTTAGAAGCTACAGTTAGCCTTAAACTAGCTAGCGGAGGTAGGGGTTACATAACAGTATGGCTAACCAAGGGGCAACAAGTACTACTAGGGTGCATAGGTGAATACTTTACTAGGTTCTGTCCTTATGAGTATAAGTTTGAAGATTATGTAGCACTACTACTAGAGGGAGAGATAAAATGAATGAAGTATTAGATAACACAGAGTATAAGCCTAGTGTAGTTAGCCTAGAAGAGAGCCTATATATCCTGAATACTTATTACACAGGGTTAGTCGTTGAGTGGGGTTACTACACTGTAGTGGTGAGTGGGCATAGTATAACCTACAATGAACTAATCGATCAACAGACTATATGGGTAACTGTCGATGCTAAGCCTTATGCCTTGTTACATAGGTTAGTAGTAGCTATTGATGCGTGGTTAGTTAGTTTAGGCTATCAGTTACCTAAGTTTAACTGGAGACCCCACCAAATACTAGAGGGTTTTAAAGTGTACGATAAACTAGAGCGGTTGGGTTGGGTACTTGTACAACATATGCCTAGAACAGGCAAGACAGGCACTGTACTATATGGTTTAGAGCATTACGCAGAGCCTATGGATATATGTATAGTTACCACCAAGAACGCTATGGAGGGGTGGGAGAACTTTATAGCCCTTATGGGTGGTAGTGGTTGGGGTAAGCATAGATACACCCTTACTACCCCTTATAGACTACATAAGCTACCGCAAGGGGCTTTCGATGTAGTAGTATTCGATGAGAGTCATAAGGTATATAGTACACCTAAACCTCAGCCTAGTAATATGTGGCTATCGGCTAAGTTGTTAGTGGGAGAGGGTACAAAGTGCATATTTGTCACAGCTACCCCTCACGCTCAGTCTATAAACCAACTGTATTGGCAATTAGCCTTGTGTAGTAATACCCCTTTCATTAAGGCTGGTTATACATCATTTAAGTCTTGGTTTAGTGTGTTCGGTATAGCTGGTACTATGCTTATAGGCAATGGTGTAGCAGTACCTGTGTGGACTAATGGTAAGGTTAAAGATATATATAACTGGGTAAAAGATGGGGTACTAGCCTTGACTCAGGAAGATGTAGGCTTTGATGAAGAACTACTACCTACCGACAGATGTCACTATGTAGAATTAGCAGATACTACTAAAGCCTTTATAGCAGACTATGTTAAGCGTGACTACACAGTAGTGGAGGGTGTACCTATACACAACATGAACGCTAGGGATAGTGATATTAGACTACATCAGATAGAGGGTTCTACTCTAAAGTATGTAGATATGTTTGCTATTACTGACCCTGATACTGGTATTAGGTATAGAGGGGTAAAGCCTGAAGAGCATAATTGGATACTAGCAGGCAAGGAGAAGGTAGCCTATATTAAGGATAAGTGGGGTGATACAGAGGATATGGTAATCATGTATTACTATGTTAATGAGGGTAAGATGCTTCGCAAGGAGTTTAAGAACGCTAAGGTACTACAAGGTAAGTCTTATGCTGAGGGTATAGACTTGTATATGTACAAGCATCTTATAGTTTATAGTATGGATTATAGCGTTAGTACCTACATACAAAGAAGAGATAGACAAGTACACCTTACTGAGAGAACCGATACTATAGAGGTTCACTACCTTGTTAGTAAGGGTATGCCCTCAGAGACTATATACCAATCGGTAGTAGAAAAGGGTGAGGACTTAACAGGTGCGTTCTACGACAAAGCTAAGTTACTAGCCTTGTTGGCAGAGGGTTAAGCGTGGTTACTAGGTTCTACAAGTAACCACTTAAGGTTTAAAATTTTGAAGTTTTATCTATGGGTATGTATACAACCCCTATAAGGG
>FXBE01000005.1_pt1 | contig 30473 bp, 31 predicted proteins | sample 5335311 | NCBI WGS metagenome assembly FXBE01 (sample SAMEA103928390, study PRJEB20085) | sediment metagenome | biome: marine biome; feature: hydrothermal vent; material: sediment | place: Atlantic Ocean | collected 2013-08-06T02:46:56 | depth 0.05 m | reverse complement strand
TTCTCAAAAGAGACACTCTCTGCCTGGTACACCTATGACAAAATTGCTTTTCCTGTCATCATTTTTCTCATGATAGGATTTTTCTTCTACGCACAGTATGAAGCGAAAAAATACAAACAATGCAGTTCCTGTCAGATAGGAAACAATATCGGGGTGATCGTAAAAAGATCTGTGGCCGCTTTTGCATTTGCAGTCGGAGCTTATTTGTTAGTCAATCCTAATTAATAGGTAAGAAAAGAGATGATTTTTATATAGAGGAAATGCAGGGTGCGTACACACGCACCACAAATAATCGGAAGACCGATTATCTTTTTGAGAACTGAGGAGATCTTCTCGCTTTTTTCTTACCTGGTTTCTTACGCTCAACCACTCTCGAGTCACGAGTAAGAAGACCCATAGGCTTCAAGATAGCTCTGAAAGACGGTTCAAATTCAACCAATGCTTTAGTGATACCGTGCTTCAATGCATCTGCCTGCGCTGAGTAACCACCGCCAAGAGTCGTTGCTTTTACATTCATAGTCTCAAGCTGCTTGGTTGCTTCAAGGGGAAGTCTTACTTTCATTTTAAGTGTTTCGTGTCCGCCCAGCCATTGGTCAAGTGTCTTACCGTTAATAAGCATTTCACCGTTACCCGGAGTCAACCAGACTTTAGCGATCGCCGCTTTTCTTTTTCCTGTTGCATAAATAGTTGCCATGATTACGCTTCCTTATTGATTTGTGCAGTATGTGGGTGTTCAGCACCGGCATATACTTTAAGTTTTTTAAGCATTTGTCTACCAAGAGTCGTCTTTGGAAGCATACCTCTCACCGCTTGTCTGAAAAGTTTTTCAGTATGGTTTTCCAACATGTCACCAAGTTTTTTACTTTTAGTCGAACCAAAATAACCTGAGTGAGTGAAATACTCTTTGTCTTCAAGTTTAGCACCTGAGAATTTAGCTTTTTCTGCATTGATGATCACTACATAGTCACCACAGTCTACATTTGGTGTGAATGATGGTTTGTGTTTACCTCTGAGAAGTGTTGCAACATCTGTTAAGATACGACCGAAAGTTTTACCTTCAGCATCGATCAAAACCCAGTCACGTGTTACTTCAGCAGGTTTTAGTACCTTTGTCATTTTCATGAGTTGTCCCTTAATATTTATAAGCTTTCGCTTTTAGTGGAGGAATAATACCCAGTTAAACTTAAAATTTATTTAAATTAAGTTTTATTTAAGTTAATTATCTCAATTCCCTCATTTAAGAGGTAAACAATAGCTCCGGAAGTTTGCTTACCTGTAATATTTGCAATAGCTTTTTGATAATATGCGACCTGATTCTGATGTTTTAAGCCATATTTTTTTGAACTCTTATAATCAATGACCAGACAGTGATCCTCATATTCGAGCAGCAGATCGATCTGTTTAAGTTCACCATGAAAAGAGAGTGCCTGCTCTTTTGAGACTTTTGCATCTTTTAAGAGTAATTTAAAATCTTCATCTTCTATGAGTGCAGTGATGCGTTTTTCTATCTCAATGGTTTGTGGCGTTGTGAGAAGCTGCCCATATTTGTTCTGCAGAGCGAACATGGCTACAGGAAGTGCCTCCTTTTCAAAAGTTGCCAACATTTCCAAAGTGTAGTGCAAAGCGGTACCAAAAAGGATCGCTTCATAGTCTTTTTCCTCTTCCTCTTTCTCTTTTTTCACTTCCTGTGTACCATAGTTGCTGATCGTTATTTCGTGGTGGGCTTGGAAGCCTACCCTGCTTTCATCTTTATCCTCTGAACACTGAACGCTTATCTCTCCTATGGACAGAGGAGAGATATTTATCTCATCAAAAATGGATGCTTGAGGCTTTTTAATAACGATCAAACCTTCAACAGCGCGGGTCAATGCTACATAGAGGACATTTTTTCTGTCTTTCAGGGCTGAAGCCTTGCGCTGTGCCATGATCTCTGCATACACTGCATCAAAATTTTCTCTTCCTTTTGTACGGTAGAGTATCTTATCAATATACAGATTGTCATTATAGTGATAAACAAGTGCCGATTTGTCACTGTTGGGTCTGCTGAGTTTATCCAGCAGTATGACATACCCGAACTCCAGACCTTTGGAACCGTGGATCGTCATGATCTGCGCACCATGCACAGAATTGGAAGCCAAAGCAATGCTGGAAGTTTCAAACTCTTCCAGAAAAGTCGGAATATCTGAAAAAGACGATGCAAATTCCAAAAGCTTTAAGATATTCGGATCGTCGTCAAAATAACCGAATTCACGTACCAGTCTGTCGACCACCTGCAAGGGGGACATAAAAACCGAGAACCAGGAAGTATCGATGCTCCCTATTGACCTGCCGACTTTTAAAAGCAACGGTTCCGCATCGATATTTTCTCCGTAAAAAAGATAAGAGAGCATGGAAGACAACGCAGCGATCTTGGGGACATTCTTCAATGAACTTGATGTTTTGAGCAAAGTATCGATACCTGCTTCTTCACAGGCTTCCTGAATACTCTGTCCGTCTTTGTTGGTAGAGACAAGGAGGGCAATGTCATTGACAGGGACACCCCTATCCAAAAGTATCTGTACCTGCTTCACTGCATCATCAATAAGCTCTTCGGATTCAAAAACCTTTACACAGCCTTCGCTTGCACCCTTTTTGCTCTTCTGCGGTATATAGCCTTCCATTGTATTTTCAAACCAGCGGTTCACCTGTTCTACCACATTTATGGAAGAACGGTAATTGGTATCCATCTGTTCTATTTTAATGCTGTAATTCTCTGCTACTTTGTCAAAAAGCTCTTCTACCCCGCCCCGGAAACGGTAGAGCGACTGTTTCGTATCGCCTACATAAAAGAAAGATTTGAACTCGCTCTGGCCGTGTCCGGAAAATATTTCATCAATAAGCGGCTGAAGCAGTAAAAATTGCAAAGTCGAAGTATCCTGAAATTCATCAAGCAAAATATGTTTGAACTTCGCATCTATCTTAAAATACAGAAACTCTTTGGAGATACTCTCATGTAAAAGTCTGTAGGTAAAGTAAGTCAGGTCATCAAAAGTCAGTATCCCGGAAGTCTTTGCATTACGGATATTTGCATTTTTGTAAAAATCATAAATTTTAAAGAGATTCTGCAGCACGGCTGCTTCTCTCGCTTCTACCCAGTCTTTCAAAGCCTCTTTCAGCGCAGCATAAATCTCTTCGATCTCCGCATTGACAGACTTTTTATACCAGGAGTGTTCTCCCAAAGTCTCTTTTTCAAAAAGTTTTTTAGCAAAGAGCTCTTTTACATTTGCAGTGTTGAACTGTTTGACAGCTCTGTCTGCTGCACCTGCATCCATCAAGGCTTTTATGAGCTGCAGTCTCAACACTTCGATCTCCGCTTCTGTTTTATTTGCTGAAGTATGCACACTGTCGATCTCAGGCAGCAAAGGATCCACTTTATAAAAATCCTGCATCAGGGTAAAGATCTTTCCGAAACGTTTATCTTCGATGTCCATCGCCAGCTTGACCAGAGAGGAGAGCAGATTGGCAGCCTGTACCTCGTCAAGAAAGTGTTCTTCCAGTGCTTCATCTCCCTGTTCCCTGGTAACAAAATCCGGTTCCAATCCCAGCTTTAAAGAAGCAGAACGCAAAATGGAAACAAAAAAACTGTCCAGTGTGACAATATATGCACTGCTTGCCAAAAAGTGTTTGAGCACTTCAGGCTGTTTTGCAAGCAGTTCTTCTCTTGGCATCTCTGTCTGCACACAGATCGCATCTGCAAATGCTCTGTTCTTCTCTTCACCCAGTTCACGCAGAGAGTCCACCACACGCTGACGCATCTCCGCTGCTGCTTTATTGGTAAAGGTCGCTGCCAAAATACTTGAAGCGGACTCTCCCATAAAAAGCAGAGAAATGTAACGTACGGACAGGGCAAAGGTTTTGCCCGAACCTGCTGAAGCCGAATATGCCAAAAATGGTTTAAAACCCATGAACACTCTTTCAATTTTATTTAACATATCATAACTTATTTACTTTAACTCACTATAATTCGCACAAGAAAAAAAAGGAGAATATTTTATGTTCAAACATATTTTTTTATGGGTACTGGGTGTTGCGATCGTGCTGCAAGCTATTCAAATCGATATTCCGGAGCCTCCAAAGACCATTGATCCCGCAAAAGAGATCAAAGCCCCCAAGGAGATCGCTTCACTGTTAAAAACATCGTGTTACGACTGTCATTCTTACCAGACCACCCTGCCATGGTACGGAAATGTCGCACCAATTTCATGGGAAGTAAGATCTCACATCAAAGACGGCCGAGACTGGCTTAATTTTGAGGAATGGGAGAGTTACGATCAGGAGAAAAAACAAAAGATCTATAAAGGTATTGTCAAAACCATTAATTTCCGTATGCCTATCCCTATGTATCTCAAAATGCACAAGGATGCCAGACTGACGGCGGCACAGCGGAAAGAGATTAAAGAATGGGCGAAAAGCCATATCACAGAAGAGGCGTATTAAAGATACTCACCTCTCTCACATATCAATCTGTATTCACAATATTTGCATCTTTTCAGATCATCGGTCTTTTCTGCTGAAAAGCTTGTGGTTTGTTTGAGTTCCACAATATGTCCAGCCAAAATTTCATTTTTGTCTTCTAGCACTGTGATCTCACTGAGTTCACCTTTTTCCAGTATTTGCATAAAGGCCAACGTGATATTGGAGTATTTTTTGGAAAGAAGGGCATGGTAGATACTCATTTGAAGATCTGTCAGCGTTTCAAGATTTTTCGTTTTATTGGCTTCAGCAATGGATCCGCTTTTATAGTCTATGACCAGGGTATCTCTGTCATTCTGGTCAATACGGTCAATGCGTCCTTTAAAACGAAGTCCCCCGATTTCCCCTGTGAACTCTTTTTCACGTTCAACCACGTTCCATCCCTGTCTGAAATGTGCAATTTGATTGCTTATGAATCCTTGCAGTTTTTCTTTCCATAGTAGTTTCCGATACCTTGCCTTTGCACTTTCTTCAGGCAAAAGTACATCCAAGAGCATCATGATCTTTTTTTCCAGTTCTGCTTCACTTTCAAAACTGCTTTGTTCTCTGTAGAGATGGTCTAAAAGCAGATGCAGAAAGCGGCCTTCATTCAGATCGTCTTCCTCTTTGGCTTTTATCTTCTGAATATATTTGTAATAATATTTTCTTTTGCACGCTAAATAGGTGTTGAGTCTGGAGGCAGACCACTCTACTGAAAAAGCATCAAAGCTGTCGACTGTCGGATCCGGTGTTTCCACAAATTGTGAACTCTCCGCATAAAGCAGGGTATGTTGCACTTCAGGCTGTTTGGCCGCCTTCAGTTCCAGTTCATATAAAAATTTTGATGGCAGTTTATTGTCAGAAGTGCTGTATACAATCACTGACTGTGAAGCCTGCTCCAGCAAACGTTTGTAATACTGCTTCTGCAAAGATTCCCTGTCCTGTCTGGTCGGCAGGGAGGAAAAAGCACGTACAGCAGAATTCAAAAACTGGTCTTTGCTCGAAGAGGTGGGGACAATACCTTCATTAAAGTCTACAATGACCACCCCTTCAAATCGCACTCCTCTTGTTTCCAGTACACCCATCACAGTAACCAGTCCGCCCCGCACATCATCCAGTGTGATTTTCGAAAGTGCCTTAAGCCATAAAAAGAGCCACTCTTTGTATGTCAGTGTCTCCTTTGCAAAGATCTTTTGAAAATGCAGATACCGCTCATACACCCGTTCATTATGTTTCTCTTTCCCTTCCAGAGGAATATCGAGTAGTTCTAGTTCTGCAAGCAAAGTAAAAAAAGTGTCGATATCTGTTGTTTTCCTGCTCCTGGTATCCTCGATCAAAGCACTATCTACACCATAACGCTCAAGTATCCCCCGCTGCTTTTTTTCATATGTTTGCCAATACACATAAATAGCCTGCAGTGATTTATAGATACGCCCGTTACTGTAATCATACCCCATAGCAAAGTTCAAATTATTCATTTTGTCAAAAAGTGACACCTGCTCTTTAAACGATTCCTCAGGCAGGATCAACACAATATTTTCAGGCTTGATCCCTGAGAGATACATCTTCTCTATTGCTTCGAAAGCAATAGCAATCTGTTCTTCCCTTTCTTCCACAGACATCACTTCTGCATGGATCATTTCATTATTCTGTGAGCTTGTCAGTATCTTTTTGGAAGAAAAGTTGAAAGAAACGAATGCATCATTTGGCAGGGAGAGGCCGAAACCTTTAAAGCGCTCCTGCATTTTTTGGTTGAACACGCTGGTCGTATAATAGATGATCACTTCGGTTTTTTGCGAAACCTCTTCCAAAAGTGCCAACTCGTAACGACTCAAATACCCTTCAAGATGGATCTCTATACGTCCATAGCTTTCAATAAATGCATCATTCAGTCTATAACTTTCAGGAATAAAAGCTTTGTCTGTCAAACCTCTTGCTTCCAGATCTTTATGATAATTAACCAGAAGTTGATCCAGTACTGCCAGTTCTTCTTCAAACTCCACATAGGCATCGGCTTCTGCTAAGACCTGAAATCCGACCTGTTCGCCTGCCAACTCTTCAAAAAACTTGAATATGGCATCTGACTTGCTGACAAAACGTACCAGTTCACGTGTAATATTCAGTGTTTCAAAGGCATCGAACTTTGCAGCTTCGCGTAAAAGCAAAATGCGCTGTAGAGGATCGATCTGTATTCTGTTTTCCAGCAGGACGGCACGCTGTTCAAACTCATCCATACGCATAAGTGTCGGTAAAAAACCATCTTCTTCTTTAAAGGACTGACTGACTGTTCGTAATGCTCTGGAAGTAGGATAAATATGGAGTTCATTCATAAAAGGAAGTATAGCATAATGTAGGTGTTGCCGGGGAGACAACAGCCTGTATTTATTCCGGTTTTAAATATGCAGGAATATTTGAATACCCTGTGGCATCTCCCACTTTCGCTCTAAGTTGAAGTGTGTATCGTCCAGGTTTTGTGATATTGATGTCATCAATATGATATGCACCATTTTTTGCTGCTACATTCTCTACCAAAATATCTTCTTTGGTAGTATGCGGCCTTGTAAGCAGAAATGTGACATTCGCATCGGGAACAAAAGTATTATCCTTTTTTATGATACGATAGGTAAAACTGTTTTGACCGTTTACTAAGACAATGCTCTTTTCTGCTTTTGCGCGTTTGACATTTTCAAGTTCAAGTGTTTCCATAGGTGCATTCACGATCTCAATACTGTAATCTTTGTTGAAAAGAGCTTCTTTATCCATAATCTTATTGATATTATAATCTGCTTTTTGATACTTTAACATATATTCATTAGACTCATGCACCGGCATTGAAATTGTCGTTTTTACTGTCCAGTACCCTAACGTGATCCCTACAAGCAGAAAGCCTACGATCATGTGGGGCCAGTAGCTTTTTTCTTTAGTCTTTTTTGCCATTTTTTATCCTCATATAGATTGGTCTGAATAGAAACATCCAGAAAACCAATAGTGCGCCAATGATAACGATTATCTGCAAAAAGCGGATAATATATCGGGTTTCATTAGGGAGGGTTGTTGTCAATTCAACACTCTTTGACGCAGCGATCTGGTCTGCCAGTTCAGAGAATCCCTGAACGATACCAATATTGTATTTATCTTCTTTCGTGTTTTTGTCCTGTACTGCAACAACATCAATGGTGGCATCTTCCACATCATCTTTGTCATACAAGGCAGAAATTTCTTTTGAAGAGGGTAGTATAGCCACTCTTCCCTTCGCTTTTGACTTCAGAGTGACTACCGCATTGGGTGCAAATATTAACATTACATAGGGCTTGCTTACGTTGGCTTCATACTTTTTACTATAGGCTACAAGATTAAATCCCTCAGGAAAATTCTCATTGGTGGCCACGACATATCCATTCACACCAGTTTTTAAAAGCAGTTCATCTGCCATTTTATTTATCAGGGTTACCGCTTTAGGTTTTAAAAGGTCATCTTTGAGAATAGGTGTAGCGTTCAGTAGAAGAGGAAGTAACAAAGCAAGCAAGGTGAACCTTACTTGAACTTTGAACATATATATTACCCTATATACAAGTGGTTCGCTGTAAGTACGGCCCACAGAGTATATACTGCTGTGATAACCATTCCCCAACCAAGTACTTTATCCATAATTGTAATCATTTTTTATCCTTTTATGAATTATTTAGCATCTTGGAATGCAAAGTCCGCATTCTTTTTACTAATCATTTTAACATTGTCCAGGTTACTCGTGATCGGTGTAGGATCATACGGATTTGTCGCTGACTTTTGCTGTACTCCCATACCCCAGATAGTTAAACCTACCAAGATAGAAAGAAGAAGTACTGTTGCGATCAACATACCAGTAACACCATGGAGTCCGAATACGGCTCTATTTGTATTTTCAGTTACTGCCATCTTATTCTCCTTTTATTGTTTGAATATAAGCGGAAAGCGCTTTTAGCTGTACCGTTGTCATTCTGTCGTGGAAAGCAGGCATGGTTCCAATAGAACCTTTTTTACCATTTTTAACCACATGGGAAATAAGCGTATCGTCATAGCCGGCGATATCTGCTGCCATACCGTTCATACCTTTTCCATCTGCTCCGTGGCAAGATGCACAGGCTGCAAATGCTGCAGGTTGTGTACCCTTCATACCGCCGGCAACATATGCCGCAATAACTTCTGCATCTTTACCTGTTGCCATCATTGGAGGCATCGCACCCATCTGGTAACCCAGCTGGTTTGAACCGTTTTTGATCGTATAAAGAATCTGATCTTTTGTCATTCTCGCTGAAAAATCTTGTGCTTTTCCGGAAAGGCCGTCTCCCGTGTCTCCGTGACATGGTGCACACTGTACAAGGAAAATCGACTCACCCATTTCTTTAAGCGTATCAGCATCTGCATTTTTATGCACTGCCTCAAATTTCTGATTATATGCTTTTACCTCTTCGTTCCACTGCCCGATCTGACTGAAAGAGTTTACTGGATAACCGATCGTCCAATACCACATTGCCCAGATCATTGTCCCTAAAAACGAATATGCCCAACCTGAAGGCAATTCATTTTTATACTCACCGATGCCATCCCAATTCTCTTCAGCAAGTTCACCGCTTGATGTTTCTGTTTTCATTTCATTGATATATTTAGTCGTTACACCAACCGTCAGCACAGCAATTGCTATTGCTCCTATTATTGTTATTAAGTTGATCGGATCACTCAGGTCAATATGCATCGATTCAACCACATAGATCGTAGCTCCAATGAGTATTGCAGCAAATATCAAACCTTTTACCATTAATGCATTCATTTATCTCGCTCCTTTTTTTCACTTTGTGAAGCAGAACTGTCATTGATAGGTTTGCTGTCGATCTCATCGTCTAAAGCAATTTTTCCTAACTTTTCATAGTCCTTTTCACCCTTTTTTTCACTTCTGTAGAGGTACACAATATACCAATACAAGACCACCACAAATAAAATGGTCATAAAGAAAGAGGCATAGCCCTGTAATTCTCTAATATCCATTTATATTACTTTTTAGCCTCATAACGGCTTGTTCCGAGACTGTCAAGATAAGCGATAAGTGCTACAACTTCAGGAATTTTTCCTGCAGCCACGGCATCTTTCACATCTTTATTTTTCATATCCGCAGCAATTTTTGCAGCTTCAGCCAATACTTTTGGCTTATAGGCTTCCCATGCTTTTTTACCCGGCTGAATATCATCACCATATGGTGTGTGGAAAACATTTTTAACAGTCACCGCTTCAGCATAAGCTGTTTCGATATCTGCAATGTTTGTAAACTGATGTTTGTATGCCGGCATAATTGAACCAGGTACAACTGATGCTGGATCCCACATATGGTTTTCATGCCAGTCTGTCGTTCTGTAGTTTCCTACACGGTGAAGATCCGGACCGGTTCTTTTTGAACCCCAAAGGAACGGTCTGTCATAGGCATACTCACCCGAAAGTGAATACTGGCCATATCTGTCAGTTTCCGCTTTAAACGGACGGATCAACTGTGAGTGACAGGCAATACACTGATCTTTTTTATAAACTTCTTTACCCGCAAGTTCAAGCACAGTATAAGGACGAAGTCCTGTTACCGGTCTTGATGCTTCTGCAAAGTTAGGCAGGATCTCAACAAGACCTGCAAACGCGATAACCAAAAATACTCCTACTGAAAAGAAGAATGGATTTTTTTCCAACCAATGAAACATAACCTACCTCCTTATGCCATAGGTGATCTGAACTGTGGCTCTTCTGTTAACTCTCTAGAAGATGACATAGTTTTGATCATATTGTAAGCGAACATTACAAAACCGGTTACATAAAGTACACCAGCTAAAGCTCTAATCGCATAGTAAGGATGAAGTACGGTGACTGTATCGATGAATGAATACATCAAGTTACCATACTCGTCCACTGCTCTCCACATCATACCCTGTGTGATTCCTGCGATCCACATAGAAGTAAAGTAAAGAACAACCGCTGTTGTCTGAAGCCAGAATTGTGCTTCTACAAGTTTTTTAGAGTAAATTTCTCTTTTAAACATTCTTGGAGCCATGTGGAACAGTGCCGCCATGATCATAAATGCAACCCAACCAAGTGTACCGTCATGAACGTGTCCAGGAATCCAGTCTGTAAAGTGTGCAATTGCATTGACTGATTTGATCGCCTGAATTGGTCCTTCAAGAGTAGAAAGCATATAGAATGTAGATGCCAATACCATGAATTTGATCAGTGGGTTTTCAGTTAACTGGTTCCACTCACCTTTCATGGTAAGCAACATGTTGATCGCTGAACCCCAAGACGGAAGAATCAGTACAATAGAGAATATCGATCCCATTGTCTGCATCCAGTCTGGTACTGTTGAGTAAAGAAGGTGGTGTGAACCGGCCCACAGGTAAACGAACATAAGACCCCAGAAAGAGAGTAGAGAAAGTTTATATGAATAAACTGACTGACCAGACTCTTTGGGAAGGAAGTAATAGATCATTCCAACAATAGGCACAGTAAAGACGAATGCAACTGCATTATGTCCCCACCACCATTGTACCAAAGCATCATTGGTTCCTGAATACATAGATACTGAGTGCATAATAGATCCAACACCACCAGATGTAAAATAGGTTGGTACTGCCATATTATTGAAAAGGTAAAGCATTGCTACCCCAAGGAAACATGCAATGTAATACCACATGGAAATATACAATGCTTTCTCTCTTCTGATACCGATAAGTGCGAACATTGCCACACCCCAAAGTACCCATACAAGTACAATAACAATATCTAGTGGCCATTCATACTGTGCATATTCTTTGCTTTGAGTATATCCAAGTAGCAATGATATAGTTGCCAACAAAGCACCTACAAAGTAAAGCCAAAAGTGAAGTTTACCAATAAACATGATAAATTTAGACTCGGCCATAGAGACTTTCAATACCCTCTGTGACAAGTAATAAAAAGTTGCAAAAACTCCACTTAATGTAAATCCAAAAATAACTACTGTTGTATGTACTGGTCTTAATCTTGAAAAAGTACCATATTCACCCATTAAATAGTTCAAGTTTGGAAATGCCATTTGTGCCGCGATAAGCGTACCAATTAACATACCTAAAAATCCAAACAAAATTGCTGTATAAGTAAACAATTTCGCTACGGAATAATCGTATTCCAATGCTGCGTTTGATTGCATGCATACCCCCTTGTATAAAATTCTATGTTGCAGTGTAGCCAACATTCAGGTTTATTATAGGTTTTTTTTCCCATATAAAGCTTAAATTGTGATTTATGAAAGAGATTTGTTAACTGAATATTAACAATGTGGATAAAATCGTGGCAGATAACCCGCCACCCGGAAGAAAACAGCTTTAAGTAAGAGTCTAATACTCCTAATTAAAGCCGGGTATTAGCAAAAAATCAGGCTTTTCCCTTGGCTGACTGGATAGAGTGGATATAAGTATAATCAACTTTGATCATTTGCTCTTTTGGAAGATGTTTTGAAAGTCGGTTGACCATACCTTCAAAATCAGGGAAGAGGTAATTTGCCATAGATCCCGGGATCGGATTTATCTCGTTAAGCAATACTTCATCATTGAGCACAAAGAAGTCGCAACGGATGATACTTCCTTTGAAAAGCGGATCATAGATCTTTTTAAAGCTCTCCTGTATATCTGTTTTTAGCGTATCTGAAATATCTGCAGCGAGAACCTGTGAATCACGCGAGAAGTCCATATATTTCTTTTCAAAATCAAGGAACTCTTCTTTTTGCGGCTCTTCGACAATGGAGAGTTCCCAGCCATCTGTGTATGTTCCCGCCTGATTGAACTCTTTGACCCCCTCGATAAAAGGCTCAACAAGCACATCTGTATCGAATTCGAAAGCCACATCAAGTGCATAGTCGAGTTCTGATGCCTCTTTGACGATACTCACACCGATACTGCTTCCCAGACGTACAGGCTTGATGATGACCGGGTAATCCATAATGATCTTTCTCTCACCGTTCTTTGTGAGAAGTTCATACGCGACTGTTTTCACACCAAGGCTCTCTGCAAGAAACTTTGTATAGAGTTTGTTGTAGGACATTGCGGAGGCTTCTGTTCTTGGAGAAATGAACGGAATACCAAAGAATTCCATCATCGAAGAGATCTTCCCGTCTTCGCCGTCTCTGCCGTGTATGAGGTTCAAAGCCACATCAAAATCAACCTGCTTGCTGCCGAACATCCCGTCTGCAAAGAAACCGCCCTGTTTCAGAGTCAGATGCTTACCTTTTTTGTACTCGCCTGAAGAGAAAAGTTTGGAGTTGATCTTTTTCGTGTCAACAAGGTAGAACTCTCTGTCCGGGGAGATAAAAATGTAAGTAAGCGTAGATCTTTTAAGTACTTTTTTCATAGTGATCGCAGAGACGATACTGATCTCATGTTCAAAACTCGATCCGCCAAATAAAATTGCAATATTCATTTTTTTCCTTCGTATAATATATTTATCAACCGTTTAGTATAAATGAGGTGGATAAATCCACCCTACAGCATCTTTGCGAATTCACCGAAAATATACGCTGATTCATGCGGTCCGGGGCTTGCTTCCGGGTGGTGCTGTACCGACATGGTCGGAGAGTCATTGTACTTCAACCCTTCTATCGTATCGTCAAACAGGTTCACATGGGTCACAGATGCGACTTCAGTCACATTGTCCGGTACATTATAGTTGTGGTTCTGCGCCGTGATCTCGACCGTACCAGTCACTTCATTCTTCACCGGATGGTTACCGCCATGGTGACCGAACTTCAGCTTGTAGGTATTATATCCGTGAGAGATGGAAAGAAGCTGATGCCCGAGACAGATACCGAACAACGGTACCTTACGGGAGATCAGTTTTTTGATCTTCTCCTGCTCCTCTTTCAGGATGAGAGGATCTCCGGGACCGTTTGAAAGGAACACGCCGTCGATCTCTTTGGCATCAAATTTCGCAATGATCTCCTCAGCCGTCATAGAGTTCGGTACGACTGTCACTTCCATACCGGCATGTGTCAATTCATTCAGAATATTTCTTTTGATCCCAAAATCCAAAGCAATGATCTTTTTGTCTGTCACCGGCTTGTCATAGGCGAAAGTATCTGTATTGTAACGTGCTTCTCCATGGATATAAGGCTCTTTTGTGCTGACCTGCTCAATGTAATTCACTTCTTCGATCCGAGGGGAAGAGCCAAGGACTTTTTTCAATGCTACTTCATCATGGATCTCTGTGGAAGCAACCATCATCATTGCCCCTTCGTTTCTTAACATTTTTGTTAAAAAACGTGTGTCTATATCCGTAATGCCCAAAACATTTTCTCTTTTCAGGAGTGCTGCCAGTGTCTCTTCACATCTGAAATTCGATGGCCTGTCCTGGTAGGTACGTACAATGATCCCCTTGCAGTGGGCACCCTTGCTCTCCATATCCTGCGCGTTACAGCCTACATTTCCGATCTCCGGCATGGTAAAGGTCACGAACTGCCCCGCATACGAAGGGTCCGTCACAATTTCCTGATAACCGGTCAAAGAAGTGTTAAATACAATCTCCCCAACTGAGGTACCTTCCGCACCAAAACTCTTAGCTTCCAGAAACAGCCCATTTTCAAAATACAATGACACTTTTTTCATAATACCCTCTCTTTCATTCTTCACTCTTAATTCTTCACTCTTCACTTTTAGAGCATTCCTCTTTTAGATAACTCTTCCTGATAGAGTCTTTCATAAAGCAGTTCATAATCCTGTGTCCCCGGAATGATCTCTCTTCCCATATTTTTGATCTTTTCATAGACAATGTCATCGATCTCATCATAGGCATCCGCAAACGCTTTAAACGATTTGAAGATCACATTTTTGACCTGATTTTCATTGACTGTGTACTCCGCCAGATAATTCTCATAAAGCTCATCGAGAATGAGGTGTGCCAGGTCATTGTAACGGTCATCATAATTCATGATCACACCTGCTTCCGCTGCCATTTTCTTTTTGATCATAAAGAAAAGCTGTCTCTCGTCCGCATGCTGGAATTCGATCTCGTCATAATTTTCATCAAGGATCTTTTTGACCTGTTCATCCAGGGCATGCTCTTTGGCAAGATTCTCATCGATGATCTTCTTTGCCGCTTCAACAACTGCTTCACGTCCTTTTGGCAAGGTAATAAAAGGTGCATTGGCTAAGTCGATCCCTATCTTGGTTGCTACATATCCTGTCTGTTGTGGTTTTAATCTCATTGCTGCCCCTTATTATCTAATTATTGTATCTTCACGTTCCGGACTTGTGGAGATGATCCCCATTTTTGTCCCGATCATCTCTTCCAATGCCAAAATGTATGACTTTGCTGTTTCCGGAAGATCTTCAAAATTTCTTACACCTTCCGTTTTGTCCCAACCCGGATAAGATCTGTAAACAGGCCTTGCATCTTCCAGATCATACGGTACATAGTTGATCTCTTTTCCGTCTACTTCATAAGCAACACAGACCTTTACCTCATCAAAACCGTCCAAAACATCCAGTTTCATCAGTGCCACCTGATCCACACCGTTCACTCGTACCGCATGGCGCATTGCAACGGCATCGAACCAGCCGCATCTTCTCGGACGTCCTGTTGTTGTACCGAACTCATGCCCGTTCTCACGGAGTTTGTTACCCTCTGTACCAAAGTCTTCACTCGGAAAAGGTCCGTTCCCTACTCTTGTACAGTAGGCTTTGGCGATCCCTGTCACTTTTCCGATATCTTTCGGGTTAATCCCCAGGCCGGAACAGGCACCCGCAGATACTGTGGTGGAAGATGTCACATACGGGTAGGTCCCGTGGTCAATGTCCAGCATGGTTCCCTGCGCGCCTTCAAGAAGGATCTTTTTATTTTCATCTATGATCTCCCACATCAACTGTGTCGTATCGGTAATGAATGGAGCAAGTATTTTTTTGTACCCTTCAAGTTCTGACAGAAGGTCTGCCTCTACCGGTGCTTTGACACCCATGGCATCAAAGACAGGTTTATTCATTTCAAAAAAAGCAACGATCTTCTCTGCCATCTTTGCAGGGTCAAGCAGTTCGCCCAGTCTGTGTCCGACACGTGCTACTTTGTCACCATAGGCAGGTCCGATCCCTTTACCGGTTGTACCGATGGCTTTGTCACCTTTCATACGCTCTCTGGCCTGATCGATCATCGCATGGTAAGGCAAAAGCACATGTGCTTTGTCTGAGAGAAAAAGTCTGCCTTCAAGATTGTCGAACTGCTCCATCTCTTTAATGAAATCTACCGGAGAAAGTACGACACCGTTCCCTACAATATTTTTTGCTTCAGGATTCAATACACCTGAGGGGATAAGGTGTAAAGCATATGTTTTATCGCCAATGACAATAGTGTGCCCGGCATTGTGCCCGCCGGCAAAACGGCACACATAGTCATGTGTCTGTGCCATATGGTCAACGATCTTTCCTTTTCCTTCATCTCCCCACTGGAGACCTACGATCAAATCTGCTTTACTCATCTTATTCCCTACTCATTTTATTTGTGACACACTCATCTGTATAGAGTGCGAATCCTGCTGCTTCTACACCGTCTATGGTATAGATCCCGCCCGTCGCCAACAAGGCATTGCCTTCGAACATTCTAAATGTCAAAGAGTCGTAATATCTCAGCTTTGCATAAAAGAGCGGTGAGATCACCATATTGGCATAGTCCACTTTTTCTGTGGCCTCTTTTATCTTTGCCAGTTCTTCCTGAATATCGGACGGAAAAGCAGAAAGGTCATTCAAGTCTTCCACCGTATTCAAACGTACCAGCTGTTCTATCCAGGGCAGGTCGGCAGACAGTATCTGCTCCACATGCATGGACTTCAGTACTGCCAGAGAAACACCGTACTTTGCATTCAGAAGATGAGGAATACGAATGTTTGCCACCTGCATGACCGGTTCGGCTCCCAATTCATTTAAAAGTGCTGTGGTCGTTCTTACGATCTGTTCAAACGTCCCGTCAATGATCTCTGCACCGATCTGATACTGTTCTGTCGTCGGGAAAGTCACCGTCGGCTGGTTGTAGAACCACTTTTTCGACTCTGTGGAACGCCCCAGCCTTTTGGTGACGATACGCACCACATCTGCTGTTGAGTCTGCACGCAGTGTAACTTCGTGGTTCTCTTCATCATTCAGTCTTATCAGTGGTTTTCTGTCTTCAAAAGAATCATGCTGATGGTAAGAAAAGAGCGGTGTGACGATCTCTTCAAATCCAAGATTTTCCAGCATCTCCGATGCCACATATTCAATATCTCTCTTGATTTTGGCAGATTCGCCAAAATATAGTTTCGACCCGCTTGGGATTTCGTGTTCAAATATCATTACTTCTCTTCTTTTTTCACAGTGGGATTGATGATCGATTTAAAATACTCTTCGTTGAAGACACGGCTCGCTGTCCCGTCAAAGTCTCTGCGCCCGAGTTTGGCCATAGCCAATTCAACGGCATTGACCACTGCCACCATTTCATACGGCTCTATGAGTCCCATGTGGTTGATACGGAAGATCTTCCCTTTAAGATGGTCCTGACCGCCTGCCACATTGATGCTGAATTCCGTTTTGAGCAAGTCCCTGATCTCTTTGGCATGCTCGTCATCGATAGTCGTCATGGAACGTGCCGGAGTCTGCGGATAAGAATGCAGGCCAAGTGCTTCCAGTGCAAAACGTGTCGCTTTTGCACGGCGCGCCGTATCACAATAGAGTTTACCGATACCGCCCTTTGTATTGATCTCTTCAAGCATGGCTTTAAGCCCGATGATCAAAGTCGTTGCTGCCGTGTAGGCTGTCGTATTCTGTTTTTGCTTTTTGATTTCAGAAGCCAGATTCAGGTAGTACCCTTTTCCTTCACCGATCTTTTCAATGGCCGCGTTGGACAATCCAAGCAATGCAAGACCCGGAGGCAGCATCAACGCTTTTTGACTTCCCGCAAGCACACAGTCGATATTCTCTACCTTGATACGCTCTACACCGATCGCCGTGATCCCGTCTGCGATGATCATAATGGACGGGTTGACTACTTTAACGGCTGCAGCGATCTCTTCGACCGGATGACGGAGTCCGCCGGCAGATTCGGAGATCTGAATGGCAATGGCATCTACCGAAGGGTTTGCTTTGACTGCTTCAATTATTTCTTCTACTGTAGCAGGCGTATCCCATTCGTGTTTGATCTCGACATTTTTAAGTCCGCTCGCAAGTGCGATCTTTCCGAAACGCTCACCGAATTTTCCGGAGTTGACCGAGAGCAGTGTATCTTTACAAAGGTTCGTCACCGCAGCTTCCATTGCACCTGTCCCCGAAGAAGCAATCATGATCACTTCATCGGTCGCAAAAAGTTCAAAAAGAAGTGCTCGTGTCTCAGCGAAGATCGCTTCGAATTCCGGTGTTCTGTGGTGAAGTGTCGGTGTAGCCATCGCCAAACGTACAGACTCAGGTACGGGCGTAGGTCCAGGGGTAAAAAGTAACATTAAGTATCCTCGCAATCGCCATCATGACGACGGCGTAATTAGCGAGATTATATCTAAGTTGAAGTTAAAAATTGGTTATGTATGAAAGTTCAGGAAAATCACTTACATTCACGCCTGCTATTCCCTCCGTAAAGTGTCCATAGAGGCACACTATTCAATTTATATTAATATTTTTCTATAATTATTTGTAATTAATGGTATCTTTTTGTACAATGGTTGATGTTATTTATGAATAGGGAGCACACACAACTCTTTTTCTACTACATCGCTGTCTGTCTAAAAGTATTTTATACTTATTGATGGTTACATGATCCTGGCTTTTACAAAGGATTAGAAAATTTTAAAAGGAAAACTATGGCATTCGAGAAACCGGTATTTAAAGCACAATACGAGAACTTTATTGGTGGTGAGTGGATCGCACCTGTAGACGGGAATTATTTTGAGGCGATCTCGCCTATAGATAATAAAGTAATAGCAAAAGTAGCACAGTCAAACAAAAAAGATATAAAAGTAGCGACAACTGCGGCATGGAAAGGCTTTGAGACTTGGGGCAAAACGTCTGTTACCGAAAGATGTGCTGTACTTAACCGCATTGCAGATGCTATGGAAAAAAACCTGGAGATGTTGGCTGTTGCCGAGTCATGGGATAACGGTAAAGCGGTGCGTGAAACGATCAATGCCGACCTTCCGCTTGCAATTGACCATTTTCGTTATTTTGCTTCTGTGATCCGTTCCGAGTCCGGAACCATAAGTGACCTGGACAGTACTTTGATTTCTCAGGAAGTACATGAGCCATTGGGTGTGGTGGGGCAGATCATCCCCTGGAACTTCCCGCTTTTGATGGCTGCATGGAAAATCGCACCGGCTATTGCTGCGGGTAACTGTGTCGTTCTAAAACCTGCGGAGCAGACACCTGTTTCCATTATGCTGATGATGGAAGTCATTGCTGATGTCGTACCTGCAGGTGTGATCAATATTGTGAATGGCTTTGGACCAGAGTGCGGCAAGCCTTTGGCATTAAGTCAGGATATCAGAAAGATCGGTTTTACAGGTGAAACGACAACAGGTAAACTCATTATGCAATATGCTTCTGAAAACCTTATCCCTGTGACACTGGAACTTGGCGGTAAATCCCCCAATGTATTTATGGAAAGTATCATGGATGCAGATGATGCCTTCTTTGACAAAGCCATTGAAGGTTTGGTACTGTTTGCATTTAACCAGGGTGAAGTGTGTACCTGTCCTTCACGCGCATTGATCCAGGAAAGTATCTATGAGCCGTTTATGAAACGTGTACTGGAGCGTGTTGCCGCCATTAAAATGGGTGATCCTCTTGATGCTTCAACGATGATGGGAGCGCAAGCTTCCAATGACCAATATGAGAAGATCTTACAGTATATCGCTATTGGTAAAGAAGAGGGTGCAGAATTACTTGCAGGTGGTGCCAAATTTGACAATGAAGTCTACCCGGAGGGCTTCTATGTTCAACCAACGATCTTTAAAGGTCATAACAAAATGAGGATCTTCCAGGAAGAGATCTTTGGTCCTGTACTTTCTGTGACAACGTTCAAAGATATTGATGAAGCATTGGAGATCGCCAATGACACACTCTATGGTCTTGGTGCCGGTGTATGGACGCGAAACGTACATGAAATGCAGACATTGACACGCGGTATTGAAGCGGGACGTGTTTGGGCAAACTGTTACCACCATTACCCGGCACATGCATCATTTGGCGGGTACAAGCAGTCAGGTATCGGTAGAGAAAATCACTTGATGATGCTAAGTAACTATAGACATACGAAAAACATTTTGACATCTTACGATGAAAATGCCTTAGGTTTCTTTTAAGCCTTAGCTTAAACCTATCCAGGCATATTGTCTGGATAGAAAACAACTGTATGCAGTCAAGTATGAAATAAAAATTTACTACTTTAGTGTGTATATCAATTTAAAGGGAAAAAATGTCTACGAAGCGTGTTGAATCAACCCAAAAAGCCAATGATCTTATAGATAGATTGAGAGAAAAACATGGGACTGAACTCATGTTTCATCAAAGCGGAGGATGCTGTGACGGCTCTGCACCTATGTGTTTTGAAGTAGGAGATTTTATGGTGGGGAGTCGCGATGTGAAACTTGGTGAGATCCATGGTTGTGAGTTTTTTATGTCTCCGGAACAATTTGAATACATGAAAAATACGCATATGACCATAGATGTCGTAGAAGGCAGAGGTTCCAGTTTCTCAATCGAGATCCCTTTAGGTCTCCGCTTTATCACCATTTCCAGGCTGTATACGCCTGAAGAAGAAGCCAACCTTGAAGAGATAGAAATAGACTAATCCCTGCGTGGAGCCACAATAATGGCGAGTATCCCTGCAAGCAGTATCGCAATATTGCTATTTCGGTCAAAGAGATCTTTCAATGCCATAGCGTACTGATCATCCTAAAGAGACTGTCTGCTGCCCGATCTTTTTATAACGTGCATAATAATGTTCGACAAAAGATCTTATCTCTTCTTTTATTGGTAAATACACACTGTTTTCTTTGACTGCATACTGTTTCAGATATTCATTGGCATCTACTTTTGCCAGATAGCTCTCTGCCAGTTTTCTGTACGCTTGCTGATAGCTTGCTTTCATATCCTCGTATTTGCTGTAGTCAATTTTTATCTGTTCATCATAAGTGATCACGCCAGAGGCAAACAGGAGGTCTAAATGGATGAGTCCTTCACAATAGTAAGGCAGGACTTCACCCACTTCCCGCCAAGCCATCAAGCCAACAGCACGGGAAACCAGGTCGTCTACGATATGTATTTTCAGTTCGTCTCTCTCGTTGGCAAAGAATGCCATGAGTCCGCCGCTTGTGGCTTTGAACTCTTCAATATTCTTGAACTGACCCGTACCGTTCATTTTGGTCTCAGTATCGGAGTCTATCCATAAAATATGCCCGTATTCATGCCCAACGGTTGAGATATCGTAGATCTCCTGCCAGCGTTTCGGGTCACTGTCTATGAGTTTTCTTTGTGCTTTGACAAAATCTTCACCCATGACCTCTACAGAGAGTTTCATGACCGGTTTAGACTTTTTGCTCTCCATCACAAAGTCGGCATAGGCAAAGATCTTTTTCCCCAGTTCGGCGGATACCTGCTCATCATTCGGTACAACCTGTGCAGAGAAGAGCCCGTTGAATTCTGCCGCATAATAGAGCATCGGCTGTCCAATATAGAGTTGGGTCTCATCAACCTGCAAGAGGTTTTTACTCATCGTATGCAAAGCCTCTTCACCAAAACGACCGGAAGAAGTTTCTTCACTAAACTCTTTTGCCATTTCATACGCAAACAGCTTAATGTTGTTTCGAGTACTTGAACCTTCCTGCAGCTTCGGATTGACGATACGCAGGTCCCATTCCAGCGCCACTGCTTTTCTGTAGTGGTCTTCATAATATTCAAGAGGATGCCCTACCTGTAAAGGGGTGGTAACCGCCATCCAGCGTCTGTCCACTTCAGCCCACATTTTGATGAGTTCATCGGTTTCTGTATGGGCAAATGCCTCTTTTAGTGCTGTAAAATAGTTGATCCATTCCTGTTTTTGCCCATATACTTCATCTTCATGCTGATCCAAAAGTGAAATAAGCTGCTCCAGTGCAACGACCACCGCGTCTACCTCTTTGGGAAAAGCTTCTGCATACGCTAAACTTTTATATCCTGTATCTTCTTTTTTAAGTACAGAGTAACATCTGTCACCCACACAACCACTCTCATCGGTGTCAAGCAGTGACTCACCCTGCAGCATTTCAAACACTTTGGCATCATCCCCGTTGAACATTTCGGAAAGTTCCAGATTGACCGTGTTAATGATGTGATGCGTCCAGTGACTCTGCCAGATACTTAACGTCACCCCTACATAGTGTACGCCCAGTATAAGCGAACGGTAAAAAGGGGTCAAGAGTTTCTTCTCTTCCACCCAGGAAATGAAGTTCTCATGGCGTGCAATATGCATGGTACTCGCAAAACCGTACGCCAACTCTTTTTTCATGGCGATCTCTTCTTGCGTACAGCCGTTCTTCTCCAATACCTGTTCCAACGCATCTTCACGCAAATTCACCACACGTGTCAACGCAGCCATTTCGGCATCTTTGTCTCTGGGGATATCCAAAAGATTCAAAAAAGCATCTACAACCGTATTTGCACGCTCATGCACTTTATCCTCTTCAAGAAGTTCATAATAGTTATTTAAAGAGCTCTGTCTGTGTTGCAATTCATCATATATAATTTGCAAGTCTGTTATAAATTGTTGTTTTTCCATTATTTACCCTTTAACATTTGAATAATCGGTTTTGCCAATTCCAACGCCTGTCCTCGGTGAGAGATCTTAGACTTTACATCATCATCCAGCTCTCCCAAAGTCTTGTCCATCCCTGCAGGAATGAACATCGGATCATAACCAAAACCTTTGTCACCTCTGGCAGTATCCAATACCTCACCATGCATCCAGCCATGCACCACATACTCTCCGTATTTGGAGACTATGGCGATAGCCGCTGTGTAATACGCAGGTGTGGACTTTACACCTTTTGATTTGACTGTATCTATAAGCTTATAAAGATTCTCTTTGTCAGTCACACCTTCTCCGGCATAGCGGGCAGAGTAGATCCCGGGTGCACCATTCAAAATAGGCAGGGAGATCCCTGAATCATCTGAAATGACCAGATACTCCTCTCCGAGTTTTTCATAAATAGTGCGTGCTTTAATCAGTGCATTGGCTGCAAAAGTATCACCATCTTCCACAATGTCAAAGTCACCAAGAAGTTCTGAAAAAGGCAATACTTCATCCTGACACATCTGTTTAAACTCACGTAATTTGCCTTTATTTCCTGTCGCTAAAACGATTTTCATTAATAATTAACCTTTACGTACTATAATGAGACAAATTTTACCCTATTGGAGATATACCTATGATTAAACAGATCATGCCACTCTCTCTCATTGTTGCTTTGAGATTTTTCGGACTCTTCATTGTCCTTCCTGTACTTTCTATTTATGCGCTCCGTATGGACGGTGCCACACCTTTTCTGGCCGGTCTTGTTGTTGGGGGATATGCCCTGACACAAGCGATCTTTCAGGTACCTTTTGGTCTGATGTCTGACAAGATCGGACGTAAAAAGACCCTACTTTTCGGACTGCTTATTTTCATTGCCGGTTCTGTGATCGCTGCCATGTCCGACAACATTTATATGCTGCTTGTCGGTAGATTCCTTCAGGGTGCCGGTGCCATCGGTTCCGTGGTTTCTGCCATGATCGCTGACCTCGTCAAAGAGGAGCAGCGTGCCCATGCCATGGCCATTATGGGCGGAACGATCGCTATGTCTTTTGCCGCAGCGATGATCATTGCACCGGTCGTCGGCGGACACTGGGGGATCGATAAACTCTTCTGGATGACAGCAGTACTCTCGGTTATGGCTATAGGTATTCTCTTCACTGCTGTACCTAAACCGCCTAAGATCGTGCACTCCTACGCTGAAGAAGAGTCAAAAATGATGGATGTTTTCAAAGACAAATCCCTCACACGTATGTACATTACCTTTCTCTTCCACTCTTCCATCATGACGATGGCATTTTTCATCATTCCTATGGTGATGACACAGAGCATCGATGACGGCGGCTTCGGCTGGGACAAAGCAGAACTCTGGAAAGTCTACCTTCCGGCTATGGTCTTCGGGCTTCTGGCCATGGGGCCGGCAGCGGTCTTTGGTGAGAAATACGGAAAAGGCCGTGAAGTCTTCATGATCTCCATTGCCATCATTCTTCTGGGCTTCCTTGCCATGGGCTTTGCAACCACACCATGGGTATTCATTGTCGGTGTGGTCTTTTTCTTCATCGGCTTCAACATGTTTGAACCTCTGTTGCAGAGTTTTGTAGCAAAATTTGCCAAAGTACACCAGAAAGGTGCTGCCCTGGGTGTAGCCAATACCTTTGCCTACGTGGGTATTTTCATCGGTGGTATTTTAGCCGGGTATCTTATGCAGCACTTTGGACGCGGGACACTTGCCGTTGTGGTAGCCATCATTGCTGTAGCCTGGTTCATCTGGGTCGCGACCATGCCGAACCCGAACAACAGGGGAAATGTTTACCTGCCGCTGGATATCTTCGACAGGGACAAAGTCGCTGCACTCACAGAACATGAAGCCATTGTTGAATCCTATGTCAATGAAACAGAAAATATCGCCGTGGTGAAGTATGAAAAAGACATGATAGACGAAGATGAAGTCAGAGGAATGTTGCTGGATTAAATACAGTGGTCGGAGTGACCGGACTTGAACCGGCGACCTCTATCACCCCAAGATAGCACGCTAGCCAGACTGCGCTACACCCCGATTGAGAGTAGAATTATAAAACATCTGCTCTTAATCGGTGTTGATTTTAGACAATTTAAAGTGTAGAAGTATTGATATCCACAACTGTCTCTTCAGCTTTGAGCACATCAATATTTTCTTTTACCCCTAAAACATCAATGAATACAGAATCCGTATATTGTGCTACAACCAGGTCATATACACCCTCTCCCAGGAATGCAAGCGTAAACTCTCCTGTATTCATATCAACTTCTGCACTGGAAACAGAACCTTCAAATGCATTACCGCTTTCAGCATCATCGTATACCCCGTCTTCATATGCATATACCTTAAGTGCATCTGTTGTCGCGTCAAAGTCCGCAATATCCACTACCGTACCCTGCACCCCGCCTGAAAGTTCATTAACGACAATTCTGATCACCGGTTTTAAAAGGTATTTGCCGCTTGCGCCGGCTACAACAATAGATTTTTGTACATCAAAGTCTGCCGTAACTTCTATTTTGGCATCTGCCGTAATAGTAAAATCACCTTTTGCTTTAAATCCACTCGATGAACCGCTTGGCACAAAAAGTGGTACAGAAGATCCGTCTGCATAAGTAATGTTACAGTCAGGATTAGCTTTTGGATTTGATCCCTTTTCCGGAGCTGCCAGTTTGAATCGGAGTTCCTTATAGTGTCCCGCAGGCAAAACAAGATCTCCCATATGCGAAGAGTTACCATCTTGCAGTGCAAGAAGATTAAAAACCTGTGGTCCTTTAAAATCCTCCGCTTCCGTCCAGTTCCCGTCTTTATTATATTCAATACCGATCACAGCAATATTGACTTCGGTAACATCATTTCCAAGCATAGGAGGGGCATCGGTGATATTAAGTGACATCGTACCTGTTGATACCGTACCTGCAGTTGCCGGAGAGGAAGAATCTCCACTACCTCCACCGCATCCAATGATAAACGGCAGTATCAGGAGAGAAAAAAGTACAGCAAATATTCTTTTTGTATAGTTCATTATAATAACCTTTTTATTGATATTTGTGCACCATATAGGCTGAAGAAGTAAGATCTGGCAACCTGGCGATCTGCTTGAGACCCATGGCTTTCCGTCCTTGCTTCACAACAAGTTTGGCACAACAAATACTATTTTGATCTTTTAGTGTATCGAGTTTATTTTTAAAAGAAGATAAATAGATATATACTTAGACATAGTGAGCTATTATTCTCCTATTCTTATTTTCTCTAAAAAAAGATATATATCCTCGAAGGCTTTATCCTTCTCCACATCATTGAGCACTTCATGAAAAGAGTTTTCATACGCTATAAATGTTTTGTCATCATTGGGGATAGAATCAAAAAATACTTTGGCAGCTGCATAATCATTGATCTTATCAAGTTTGCCGTGTATCATCAAAAGAGGCATCGTGTAGATGTGCAAATTCTTTTTCGTTTGCTCAATGGCCTTTAAAATTTCGGTACCCCATCTTGGTGTGACCGTAGAGAACCTTAGATCATCCGCTTTGGATCGGGCGGTTACATTTGGATCGGAGCAGACAGCATCTACATTCAGCTTCAGGTTGATACTTACTCTTGGTGCCACCCAACTTAAAAGTTTCGCCATGGGGATCAAATACCATTTTGTCGCTTCCACAGGTTTAATCGTTGTTCCGCATAAAATGAGTCCATCCAAATGGTCTTGGTACTCCATGAGGTAATTTGTGGCAATCGTGGTACCCATAGAGTGCGCAAACATCACAAGTTTCCCTGACTGTTCTTCTTTGACCAGATGCACAAAACGATGCAAATCTTCTGTGTACTCAGACCAGCGGTTCACATGTGCACGAATACCAGGAGAGTTACCATGTCCTCTAGCATCAAAACCATAGACTGCGATATGACGTTCTGTCAGAAATTCCCTAAAAGGTGCATATGCAGCAATATATTCACTTAATCCATGCACAATGATGAGCGTGGCTTCAACTTTATCGGGGATATAGGCTTCATAATAGAGTTTGATGCCATCTCTACCTGTAAAAAAGTCTTTGCTTATTTTCATTGTATTCTTTTTGTCCATATATCCGGATCCCTCTTTGTATGCAAAACTGCTAAAATAATGATCGAGTTTTCTTTCATGACAAAAAAGATCCCATATGGAAATCTACGTACCAATTTTCTGCGTACTGACCGATAAAGAGATTGATATAACTTAGGGGTTCTAACTATTTTTGAATACGATTCTTCCAGTGTAAGTAAAAAGTCTTCACCTAAACCTATACGTTGTGACTCATACCAGTCATAGGCTATTTTAATATCTTCATAAACTTCAGATTTAAATTCTAGTTTGTACATTACTTACGAAGTTTATTTTTAATCTCGTCCCATGACATTAGATCATTAGGGTTATCTTCGAGTGATGTAAGCCGTATATCTAAAATCTCTTTTTCATACTCAGACAAGCCAACAGAATCCTGTTCTTTGGCAATAGAATCCCAAATCTCTTCTACCAGTAAAATACGTTCTGTAATATCTAACATCTTGATTTCATCAATAGACATTCAAATCCTTTTTACTTTAGATTTTTATTTATTATAACATATTTTTAAAATGGATATTTGAGAAATTTATCTCGGGTAACTGCTCCCGCTGTTACACTCTTATCGGAGCACAGGTCTAAAAACAAAGTCTTTATCACAAAACTGTTCAACGCAGAAGACGGGAAGATCACTATGTCTGCTATGCATAGTGATCGAAGCAATGAGGAAATATTAAGCTTTACAAACACCCAAATCTACGTGTTTGTACTCCGCACCTATAAGGTCACAGGCACGTTTGGTGATATTCTGTACCGTAAAGCCAAACTTCTCAAAGAGAAGGTTGGCCGGAGCGGAGGCACCAAAGCTTTCCATTCCCAGTACATCATCTGCGTATCTGTAGTATTCAGTGGCTGTTGCTGCTTCTACTGCCAGGACTTTGGTTGACGTGTCAACCACTGTTTCTTTGTACGCTTTGTCCTGCTCATTGAAGAGATCAAGACAAGGTACGGAAACCACATTGGCTTTCACTCCCAGTACTTCAAGATGACAGGCAGCCTGAAGACAAGGCATCAACTCTGAACCCGAAGCCATGAGTGTCATTGTTGCATCTTTTCTCTTTTTAACGATGTACGCACCTTTGCTTACATCACCGAAATCTCTTTTTGGCTTCAGTGTTTTAAGCTTTTGTCTTGAAAGCACAAAACCGTGCGGTGCTTTGATCTCCAGTGCTGTTCTCCATGCTTCCACATTCTCCGTAGCATCTGCCGGTCTCCATACATAGAAGTTAGGCAAAGCTCTGAACTGGGAGATCTGCTCTATCGGCTCATGCGTCGGTCCGTCTTCACCTACACCGATGCTGTCGTGTGTCCAGACAAAGAAATTCTGGATCTTTGTAAGCGCGGCAATACGCGCTGCAGGTTTTAAGTAGTCGGAGAAAACAAAGAAAGTCGCATTGAACGGGATGGTTGTACCGTAAAGCGCCATCGCATTGGTAATGGCAGCCATGGAATGTTCACGGATACCAAAGTGCAAGTTTCTGCCTTTGGGGAAATTACCCATGTCTTTCAAGTCTGTCTTGTTTGACGGGGCAAGGTCTGCTGAACCGCCAAGGAAAGAAGGTACCGCAGCAGCAATGGCATTTAATATTTTACCGTTTGAGTCTCTGGTTGCCACTTCAGGTGCATCTGAAAAGTCAGGGTAACTGATGGCAGAGAAGTCTGGGTTTAACAGTTTATCAAGGGCAACATTCTGTTCTACCAGCGGTGCTTCTTTGTGTCTGTGTATCCACTCTTTTTCAGCCAGTTCTCCGTTTTCAAGGGCACATCTGAAACGCAGCAGGACATCTTCAGGGATCTGGAATGTTTTTTCAGGGTCAAAACCTTCTTTGGCTTTAGACTCAGCAATGATCTTCTCTCCAAGAGGCGCACCGTGCGTGTGGTGTGTCCCCTCAAGTTCTCCCGCACCTTTACCGATGATCGTGTTGGCAATGATGATCGTCGGTTTGGTCGCAGACTTTGCTGTATCCAGTACTTTTTCGATCTCGTCATAGCAGTGACCGTTGACTTTCAATACATTCCAGTTCTGTGCTTCAAAACGTTTTTCAACATCTTCGGACCAGGCAATACTTGTGTCCCCTTCGATCGTAATGGAGTTCGAATCGTAAATAAGTACCAGGTCTTTCAACCCGAGGTGTCCCGCCAGGGCACAGGCTTCGTAGGAGATACCTTCCTGAAGGTCACCGTCACCACAAAGACAATAGACTGTGTGGTCAATAAGATCACAGGTTTCGGAATTTATCTGATTTGCCGTAAACGCTTCTGCCATAGCGAAACCGACAGCATTGGCTACTCCCTGGCCTAATGGCCCGGTAGTGATCTCAATACCTTCAGTATGACCGTACTCCGGATGTCCCGGTGTTTTGGAGTCTAATTGACGAAACTCTTTTAAGTCTTCTAAACTTACATCGTATCCCCAAAGGTGCAGCAGTGAGTAAATAAGTGCGGAGGCATGTCCTCCCGAAAATACCAGGCGGTCGCGGTTGAGCCATTTTGGATTTTTGGGGTTGTGGCTGAGTTTTTCACTCAACACGACAGCAATATCTGCAAGCCCCATCGGTGCACCCGGGTGTCCCGAGTTTGCTTTTTGTACCATATCTGCTGCCAAAAATCGGATGGTGTTCGCCATTTTCTTACGCATTTTGTTCTGCTCTGTCATTGCCATAAATATTCCTTTATTGATGTCTGAACAAATATTTGTCCATCAAGGGTTGTAAAGCTGTTTGCAACTTCTCATCAAAGTCCTCAAATCGTCTTTGTAAATCTTTTGCTAAAGTATCTGCTTCTGTCACAGTTGCTTCAAGCCCCAAAAGATTGACAAAGCTATTTTTGTCGCTGTCGTTTCCTGTGGTCTTACCCGCCTCTTCTTCACTCTGCGTCTCATCGATGATGTCATCCTGTATCTGGAACAACAATCCCAGATCGATACCGAAACTGTAGAGTGCATCCTGCACTTTTTTATCGAGTCCTACAATGACCGCACCCATCTGTAATGATACAGCAATGAGTTTTGCCGTTTTGTTCGTATGCAGGATCTTCACCTGATCGATACTCAAAGGTGTATTTTCAAAATAACAGTCGATTGCCTGCCCCAGCACCATCCCTCTGCTGCCACCGTCACGTGCGAGCAGTTCCACCAGTTTGATCTTCACATCTTCACGCAGCGGCGCTTTGGCAATGAGATAAAAAGCATCGGAGTTCAGGGCATCCCCCGCCAAGAGTGCAGTGACCTCATCGTAACGTTTATGCAGGGTTTGTTTGCCGCGGCGCAAGTCTGCATCGTCCATGACAGGAAGGTCGTCATGAATGAGTGAATAGGTATGGAACATTTCAAGCGCAAGGGCTACAGGCAGCGCAGAGTTGTAAAGCATAGGCTCGTACACATCCACAATATTCAACAGCAGCATAGGACGAAAACGTTTTCCGCCTGCCTGAAGCATATCACCCAGCGCAGCTTCGTACACAGGGTGAAAACTTGTGACTTTCGGTAAGTTCTCTGTTAAATAGGTTTCAAATCTTTGCATGTTGTTCTTTATGTGCTGCCTCTGTATTTAGTGCGTGCGATAATAATTGCTAGAATTATATCTAAATAGGCTAAAATATGCTTATGCAAAAAGAACAACAACTCACAATGATAATCTGGCTCAAGAGAATAGCGGCTGCGCTTACTATATTTATCTGGCTCTATGTCATGGTCACCTTCCTCAAAGACCCCGCACCTTTTGCCGAACTGGTACCCTACTGTATGGGAAGTACGATGCTGATATTCGGTGTTTTGACGGGAGTATTTAAAGGTTTGGAATATTGGGAACAGCAAATAAAATAATGTGCTTTCCGTAGGGTGCGTGTTTACGCACCCTTGTATTAATCACACGTAGTGTGCCTGTCTTGGCGAACGCCCTTGAAAGCGGAGCGATTCGAGAGCCAAGATGACTTTTGCATACTTTTCTAGAAAAGTATGAGGAGAAACAAAGCCACAAGTAAAATAAAGGGAAATATAATAAAACAAAACAAGGTTCCCACGTACAACACGGAAACCAGATAAAAGACTATAGTTTACAC
>FXBE01000004.1_pt1 | contig 41507 bp, 47 predicted proteins | sample 5335311 | NCBI WGS metagenome assembly FXBE01 (sample SAMEA103928390, study PRJEB20085) | sediment metagenome | biome: marine biome; feature: hydrothermal vent; material: sediment | place: Atlantic Ocean | collected 2013-08-06T02:46:56 | depth 0.05 m | reverse complement strand
ACCTAAAGGAATTTGCAACAAGGCTTGCGTGAGCCCATAAATACCAATCGCCAACCCTGCCAGAGTAGGACTCACACCCGTTAGGCCCGTGGCATAAATCGCGAAAACGGGCAGAATCATAAAGAGACCCAACATGCGGACCCCATAAACTCCCGCCAAACCTAGGGTGGCTCGTTTTTCCAGGGAGGTTAGACCGGCTTGTTCGAGACTAGGCATACAAAACGAAGGGTTAAGTTCACAAAAAAGGCCGTGTATTATATACCGATCACAAACAGGTTACCCTTGATATTTGCTCGCGCTTTTTCGTGGAAGCTTGTTCATTGACGTATACGCCCATTCACAAACAGCCCACCCGAGTTTTATAAGAATTTATGGATAAAATCATCATTCGCGGCGCACGTACGCATAACCTAAAAAATGTCGACCTCGAACTGCCTCGAGACAAACTGATCGTCTTTACCGGGCTATCCGGTTCCGGAAAATCTTCACTCGCCTTTGACACGATTTACGCTGAGGGTCAGCGACGTTATGTAGAATCTCTGTCGGCCTATGCACGTCAGTTTTTATCCATGATGGAAAAGCCGGATCTCGATCATATCGAAGGTCTGTCGCCCGCGATCTCGATCGAACAAAAAACCACCTCCCACAATCCGCGTTCGACGGTGGGCACGATTACCGAAATTTACGACTACCTACGCTTGTTATACGCGCGCGCGGGTATTCCAAAATGCCCGCAACATGATATTACCTTAGAAGCACAAACCGTTAGCCAGATGGTTGATCAAGTCTTGGAGCAACCCGAAGGTTCGCGACTCATGCTATTGGCACCGGTGGTCATGGAACGCAAAGGTGAACATGTTCAATTGCTGGATGGCCTGCGCGCGCAAGGGTTTATTCGCGCCCGCATCAACGGTGAAGTCTATGAACTGGACGAACCGCCCAAACTGGACTTGCGCAAGAAACATTCCATTGAGGTTGTGGTTGATCGCTTTAAAGTGCGCGAAGATTTGAGCATTCGCCTGGCGGAATCTTTCGAAACAGCACTGCGACTGGCCGAGGGCATCGCCACCATAGCTTGGATAGACCAACCTAAAAAGAACGAGCTAGTGTTCTCTTCCAGCTTTGCCTGTCCACATTGTGGTTACGCCTTATCGGAACTTGAGCCACGATTATTTTCTTTTAATAGCCCGGTTGGCGCTTGCCCCGAATGCGATGGTTTGGGTGTCATCCAAAGTTTCGATGCGGAACGTGTGGTAGTCGATGCCGGTCTGTCACTGGCGGGAGGTGCTATTCGCGGCTGGGATAAACGCAACGGGTATTATTTCCAACTGATCACCTCGCTGGCGAATCATTATGGTTTCGACATCGACAAACCCTTTAAAAAGCTCTCCAAAAAACATCGGCAAGTGATTCTCTACGGCAGCGGCAAAGACATTATCGAGTTTAATTACGTAAACGATCGTGGCGCTAATTACAGCCGCAATCATAGCTTTGAAGGCATCATTAATAATTTGGAGCGCCGCTATCGAGACACCGATTCTAATTCCGTTAGAGAAGAATTATCAAAGTATCTCAGCACTCAACATTGTCACGAATGTAGCGGCAAAAGACTTAACGAAGCCGCCCGGCATGTTTTTGTAAAACAGCAATCATTACCGTCCATAACAGCGATGCCGATTGGCGATACCAAAACCTTTTTTGAAAAACTCCGCTTGCCTGGGAAACGCGGCAAGATTGCGGAAAAAATTGTGGTCGAAATACAGGAGCGACTCGGCTTTCTCGTTAATGTGGGCCTGGAATATCTAACGCTTAACCGCAGTGCCGAAACACTTTCTGGAGGTGAAGCTCAACGCATTCGCCTTGCCAGTCAGATTGGCGCAGGGCTGGTGGGCGTGATGTATATTCTCGATGAACCGTCTATTGGTTTGCACCAGCGCGATAATCAACGGCTACTAAAAACACTTGAACATTTACGCGATCTTGGCAATACCGTTATCGTTGTGGAACATGATGAAGAAGCGATTATGAGCGCGGATTATGTCGTCGATATTGGCCCCGGCGCCGGGCTGCATGGCGGCAGGATTGTGGCCGAAGGCAAACCTGCTGCTGTAAAGAAAAATACAGCTTCACTGACTGGCCAATACCTTTCAGGCAAGCGCGGCATCGAGATACCCAAACAACGAACGGCCAATGACCCTGATCGCCAAATTTGCATCATCGGCGCCAGCGGGAATAACTTGCAGAAAGTGAATCTCTCACTCCCGGTGGGTTTGCTTAGCTGCGTTACTGGCGTATCCGGCTCAGGAAAATCAACCTTAATAAACAACACCCTTTACCCCGCGATAGCAAAATATCTGCATCGCAGCAGCCTCGAAATCGCTGCTCATAAAAGCATAGAAGGATTGGAGCATATCGATAAGGTCGTGGACATTGACCAGAGCCCAATTGGACGAACACCTCGCTCAAACCCCGCCACCTACACCGGCCTTTTCACGCCGATCCGAGAACTGTTCGCCGGCACACATGAATCCCGTTCGCGAGGATATAAACCCGGTCGTTTCAGCTTCAACGTTAAAGGAGGCCGCTGTGAAGCTTGCCAAGGGGACGGCTTAATAAAAGTGGAAATGCACTTTTTACCCGACATTTATGTACCCTGCGATGTCTGCACTGGAAAACGATATAACCGCGAGACGCTGGATATCCATTACAAAGGCAAGACCGTTCACCAAGTGTTGGAGATGTCAGTTGAAAACGCTGCAGAGTTTTTCAGCCCCGTCCCGGTACTCGCACGAAAACTTCAAACACTCATGGACGTAGGTCTTTCCTATATCACCCTCGGACAAGCCGCGACCACGCTGTCAGGCGGAGAGGCGCAACGCATCAAACTCGCGCGTGAACTCTCCAAACGAGGAACCGGGCGAACGTTATATATTCTTGATGAACCCACCACCGGATTGCATTTTCACGATGTCGAACAATTGCTGCGTGTTTTACATCGCCTACGGGATGAAGGCAACACACTGGTGGTAATTGAGCATAATCTAGATGTGATAAAAACGGCCGATTGGGTTATAGACTTGGGGCCGGAAGGTGGATCTGGCGGCGGAAAAATTATCGCGCAGGGAACGCCAGAGGATGTTGCAAAAAGAAAAAAATCCTATACGGGGCAATTTCTTCAATCGGTACTGGGTACAAAAAAAACCAATCAAAAACGGGTGCAGGACAATCGAAAGACGTAGTCTTCCAAAAACCCTTTATAGGTTTTTGGCAACTTAGCCATTCAAAGTAAAGCGCTATGCCAGCTTTACTTATTTCTCTGGCAAAACAATATTCAATTCCAGGATTTCCTGATTACCTTCCATCTCGAGCTGAACATTAATTGAATCCTGATCCACTTCCACGTACTTGCGAATAACCTCAAGCAAATCTTCCTTCAGTTGTGGCAAATAGGAGCTTGTATGACGCTCTATCCTTTCGTGGGCAACCAATATTTGCAAACGCTCTCTTGCAACCGAAGCACTGCTCGGTTTTTGATTCTTGCGAAAAAAATCTATCAGTCTCATGATCAGCCTCCAAATAAGCGACCAAAAAGGCCTTTCTTTTTAGCTGTTAGGAAACGATGAGGAACATCTTCTCCTAAATAACGAGCAACCACGTCCTGATAGCCCTGCCCTGCATCGCTGTCTTCAGACATAATTACGGGGGTTCCCTTGTTGGAAGCATCTAGCACCGAACGGGACTCAGGAATGACGCCTAGCAAATCCATAGAGAGGATGTCCTGAACATCGTCGATGTTCAGCATTTCCCCCCTATCCGCACGTTCAGGGGAATAGCGCGTAACCAGCAAATACTCTCTGATAGGGTCCGAGCCATTTTCGGCTCGGCGGGATTTACTTGAAAGAATGCCAAGCATACGATCCGAGTCACGTACTGAAGCAACTTCTGGGTTGGTAACAACAATCGCATCATCGGCAAAATACATTGCCATCGTAGCGCCATGTTCGATACCTGCTGGGGAATCACAAACAATGTAGTCAAACGTTTCGCTCAACTCATTCAATGCCCGCTCAACCCCTTCAAGCGTCAAAGCTTCTTTATCGCGGGTCTGAGAAGCTGGCAATATATACAAATCTTTACAGCGTTTGTCGCGGATTAAAGCTTGGTTTAAGTTAGCTTCACCCGTCACAACGTTTACAAAATCGTAAACCACTCTACGTTCACAACCCATAATCAGATCAAGGTTTCTCAAGCCTACGTCAAAATCGATAACAACCGTTCGATTGCCTTTTTGGGCTAGGCCCATAGCAATTGCGGCACTGGTGGTGGTTTTACCAACACCGCCTTTTCCGGAAGTTACTACAATAATTCTTGCCACGAGAAATTCTCCTGTAAAGTTCAATCAGAGCAGGTCAACAATCAACCGTTTGCCCTGTAAATAAATCTGCGCTGCGGTACCTCTGTCAACATCACCGAGCTTATCTGCAGTCTTGTAGCGACCAGCAATAGACACCAACTCAGCTTTTAGTCCATGACAAAAAATACGCGCATCTTTATCGCCCTTAATGCCTGCCATGGCCCTACCCCGCAATATTCCATAAACATGAATATTGCCGTCCGCAAGAATCTCAGCCCCAGAACTTATGGCTGCTGTCACTATCAAATCACTATCGCGCGCATAAAGTCTTTGCCCAGAACGCACCGGACGCTGAACGAGCACAGTTTTAGCTTTAGTTTTAGCGGGAACATCCGCAGGGGCAGATCGTTTTTTCTCCCGAGAATCTGACTGAATTCCTTTCTTACCGAGAATCGCTAATTCAAACATCTCGGCCGTGTCGTTGTGCTCAGAGGTCCCGCCCTGAATACCAATTGGAATCATTCCGAGGCCACGAATCATACCGACCAATAACGCGAAATCAACCAATCCATCTGTACTTTTCAAGCTTGATAAGTCTATCACTACTGGCGCGTGTTTGAAGAAATCAGGCATCTGTTCGATCTTGCTCGCTAGATGCTCTCTAATCCCGTCCATATCAGGCTCAATCAGTTTTAAAACGGGAATGGTCAGTGAACTTGCTTTAAGCTCGCATGCCTTTGAAATGGAAGATTGATTGCGTGCCGGGTTGGACATAAGCTTGAAGCCTCAACAGTGTATCAGCATATAAGAAATCTCAAATCTCCGATGGCAAGCTTTAGCCAAATCATCAATAACCTGAGTTGTTCGAGCTGGTGTTTGCAAAAAGAAACTGATTAGTCAGCCTCTCATATTAGAAACATTCCCTTCAAATCGTTAATCAGTAAAACAAAGGTAATTAATTCTGACAACAATCAACGTATCTGCACTCGGGCAATATACAAAGATTGGGCTAGGATAATCTTAGCCACAAAAAAGCCAGGATAATACCCGGCCTTATTAATTTAACTTAAGTACACAATCAGCGCTTAAGCATCACTCTCGGAAGGGAGTGGCCGATCTACCAACTCAACATAAGCCATAGGAGCATTATCACCTGGTCGATTGCCGCACTTTAAAACACGAAGGTAACCGCCTGGTCGACTTTGGTAACGAGGACCTAATTCTTGAAATAGTTTGCCAACCATTTCTTTGTCACGCATCCGCGCAAAGGCAAGACGACGTTTATGGACACTATCCTGTTTAGCCATCGTGATTAGAGGCTCAGCGACCCGCCGCAGCTCCTTAGCCTTTGGTAGTGTTGTCTTAATCAACTCATGATTGAAAAGACTATTCGTCATATTTTGCAGCATGGCTTTACGATGGCTACTAGTACGATTAAAGTGTCTGCCGGATTTACGGTGACGCATGTTCTTATCCTAAATATTTTAATGAAGGCCTGATGTAGACCAATTGGCGATCAAAAACTTACTTGTCTGAATCTCCTAACCCGGGTGGCGGCCAATTTTCCAGACGCATCCCCATTGATAGACCATGAGAGGCAAGTACATCCTTAATTTCAGTCAGAGATTTTTTACCTAGATTAGGTGTTTTTAGTAACTCAACTTCGGTACGTTGAATCAAATCGCCAATATAGTAGATATTTTCTGCTTTTAGACAGTTTGCTGATCGTACGGTCAGTTCAAGATCATCGACAGGTCGAAGCAATATCGGGTCGATTTCATTTTCTCGTTTCTCTGGTTCAGGTTTTTCCTGACGTTCAAAATCAACAAAGACGGACAACTGTTGTTGTAAGATACCAGCGGAAATTCGAATACATTCTTCGGGGTCGACGGTACCATCGGTTTCCAGTTCTATAATTAATTTATCGAGATTCGCACGTTGCTCTACACGCGCATTCTCTACAGAATAGGCAACACGTTGTATAGGGGAGTAACTGGCATCCAGTAACATATGACCGATCTCTCGGTTCTCATCATTATTCTGCCGAGCCGTTGAGGGTTCGTATCCATGCCCTTTAGTCGCTTTGAGCGTCATCTCTAGCTTGGCTTTGCCTCTAAGATTAGCAATAACATGGTCTGGATTCACAATTTCAATATCATGGTCGCCTTGAATATCGGCGGCAGTTACAAGACAAGGGCCCTTTTTACTTATGCTCAGTAGCGCCTCGTCTTTAGTGTGCATGCGCATTGCAACACCCTTTAAATTCAGAAGAATTTCAACTACATCCTCTTGAACTCCCTCAATCGTAGTGTACTCGTGCAGTACGCCTTCAATTTTTGCTTCTGTGACGGCACAACCCGGAATAGATGACAAAAGGATACGCCTGAGTGCATTACCGAGTGTATGCCCAAAGCCGCGCTCCAATGGTTCAAGTATAATCTTAGCGTGATTATTCCCTTGATCCTGGACAACTATTTGATTGGGATGCAACAGTTTTTTAACAGTAGCTGACATAAACTAAACCTCGAGGCTATGGCTTTGGTTACTTTGAGTACAGTTCGACAATGAGCGACTCATTAATATCGGCGGACAAATCACTACGCTCTGGTACTGACTTAAAGACCCCCTTCATCGCCTTCGTATCTACTTCAACCCAGTCGGGAAAACCATACTGTTCGGCTACATTGAGAGAATCCTTAATACGTAGTTGCTTTTTTGCCTTTTCCCGAACTTCTACCTCATCGCCAGCCTTTACTTGATAAGACGCTATATTGACGGTCTGTCCATTGACAAGAAGGGCTTTATGACTCACCAGTTGACGAGCCTCTGCGCGTGTTGCGCCAAATCCCATCCGATAGGCGGTGTTGTCTAGCCTTCCCTCAAGAAGTTGTAAGAGGTTTTCTCCAGTAGACCCTTTCTTGAGAGAGGCTTTTTTAAAGTAATTGCGAAATTGCTTCTCAAGCACACCATAGGTACGACGGACTTTTTGTTTCTCACGCAGTTGTAATCCATAGTCGGATATACGAGTGCGTCTATCTCCGTGTTGCCCGGGAATTTTATCCAGTTTGCATTTAGTATCTAAAGAGCGCGCTCGGCTCTTAAGAAAAAGATCTGTACCCTCGCGACGGGCAAGTTTACAAGTGGGTCCTATATATCTAGCCATAAATCTTTACCTTATACTCGCCGCTTCTTAGGAGGGCGACAACCATTATGGGGGATCGGTGTTACGTCGGTTATATTGGTAATCCGATATCCCACATTATTAAGAGACCGGACGGCGGAATCACGACCCGGCCCTGGACCTTTTACCTGAACCTCAAGATTTTTTAAGCCATACTCTTTTGCGGCTTCGCCTGCACGTTGGGCCGCTACCTGAGCGGCGAAAGGCGTACTTTTTCTAGAGCCGCGAAATCCTGATCCTCCTGACGTTGCCCAAGACAGAGCATTACCCTGCCGATCAGTAATAGTAATAATCGTATTATTGAAAGAGGCAAAAATATGTGCGATGCCGTCTGCAACAGATCTCTTTGCTTTCTTCTTGGCGCTTTTTGGATTAACCATAGGTCAAATTCACTTATCGTTTAATTGCTCGACGCGGCCCCTTGCGGGTTCGTGCGTTAGTACGTGTACGTTGCCCACGCAGTGGCAACCCGCGACGATGGCGAATACCTCGATAACTTCCAAGGTCCATCAGTCGCTTAATATTCATGGAAACTTCGCGCCGTAGATCGCCTTCTATTGTAAAAGTTCCTACCGCGGTTCGAAGGGTTTCCACCTCAGTTTCTGTGAGATCACGAATCTTTCGTTCAGGCGCAATACCAGAAGCCTCACAAATCTTTATTGCACTGCTTCTGCCAATACCAAATATAGAGGTAAGCGCAATTTCTGTATGTTTATTCACAGGTACGTTAATACCAGCTATACGAGCCATTCAGTTATACTCCAAGGGTGCTACGACGAAAAAGGGCGCAATTCTAGTGATTAAGCACTCTAAATGCAAGTTATCCCTGCCGTTGTTTATGTCTGGGATCTGAACAAATAACACGCACTACACGGTTACGTCTTACTATTTTACAGTTACGGCACATTTTTTTTACTGAAGCGCGCACTTTCATAATTTTCTCCTACGTATTCCGCAGCGCTTTTTGACCATAGCGCCGCTTTAAATATAATTAGCGCAATGCGCCAGATCGACCGTACCCTTTTAGATTCGCCTTTTTCATCATGCCCTCATATTGATGGGACATGAGATGAGCCTGCGTTTGTGCGATAAAATCCATCACGACAACGACGATAATCAGTAAAGACGTTCCACCAAAGTAGAAGGGTACGTTCCAGGTTAGGATGAGAAACTCAGGTAAAAGACAAACTGCAGTAATATAAAGCGCACCAACCCCGGTCAGGCGAGTCATTACCCCATCAATGTAATTTGATGTCTGCTCACCAGGACGAATCCCGGGAATAAATGCTCCAGCTTGTTTCAAATTATCGGCAGTCTCACGCGCATTAAATACGAGTGCTGTATAGAAAAAGCAGAAAAATATTATTGCCGTTGCATACATTATTATATAAATAGGCTGTCCCGGCGCCATCATCGTAGAAATATCCTGCAACCAGCTCATACCCTCCGTGCGGCCAAACCACTGCCCTAATGTAGCCGGAAATAGAATGATACTGGATGCAAAAATCGGGGGGATAACACCTGCCATATTTAATTTTAGTGGCAAATGACTCGATTGGGCCGCATAGACCTTACGCCCTTGTTGCCGCTTAGCATAATTGACGGTGATTCTGCGTTGCCCGCGTTCGACGAACACTACGAAGAAGGTAACGCCAACTGCCAACACTAACAATAACAAAACCAAGGCGGGAGAAAGCTCCCCAGTCCTCGCCAGCTCAAGAGTCCCGCCAACCGCTGCGGGAAGGCCTGCAACAATACCGGCGAAAATAATGATTGAGATGCCGTTCCCTAGGCCTCGTTCAGTTATTTGTTCGCCCAGCCACATTAGAAACAAGGTACCGGTCACTAACGAGATCGTAGTTGTAAAGACAAACGTCATCCCGGGATCAATCGCGACAGACAGCCCACCCACCGACTGAGCCTGTAGACTAAGCGCAACTCCGACCGATTGAAATGTCGCCAAGACTACGGTGAAATAACGCGTGTACTGAGTAATTTTACGCCGACCCGATTCGCCTTCCTTTTTTAACTGCTCCATAGTGGGAATGACAACGGTTAAAAGTTGCATGATGATGGATGCAGAGATGTACGGCATAATACCAAGGGCAAATATACTTAAGCGCTTCAATGCGCCACCCGAAAACATGTTAAACATGTCCAGTATAGTGCCGGTTTGCTGATTAAAAAACTCAGCTAAGGCTACTGGATTGATTCCAGGTACGGGGATGAAGGTACCAATGCGATATACAATTAGCGCCATGAGAACAAAACCCAGGCGCGAACGTAACTCCGCAATTTTACCTATATTGCCTATTGCAGAACCTGCTTTTTTTTGTCCGGCAGCCATTTACTCCTCGACTTTACCTTGCGCTGCTTCGATAGCGGCTCGGGCACCCTTGGAAACGGATAAACCCTTTATCGTGACCGATCTGCTAATCTCGCCAGACGCGAATACTTTAACTTGTTGCGTATCATGGGGAACAATTCTGGCTTTTATTAGTTCACCAATATCAATAACATCAATATCAAGCATATTCAGTTCATTAAGTCGGACCTGGGCGCTGTAGCGAGATTTTCGCGCAGTAAAACCTACCTTAGGAAGTCTCCTTTGTAGGGGCATTTGACCACCCTCAAAGCCAACTTTGTGGTAACCGCCCGAGCGAGATTTTTGCCCTTTATGCCCTCGGCCCGCGGTCTTTCCGTGCCCGGAGCCAATACCTCGCCCTACTCTTTTACGGCTATGCCTGCTTCCAGGTGTCGCGCTAAGCGTATTTAGATTCATGGTTAGGTTTCCTCAACTTCGAGCATATAGCTGATTTTGTTGATCATTCCCCGATTTTCTGGAGTATCAATAACTACGATGGGATTGTGTATTCTGCGAATACCCAAACCACGTGCGCATGCTTTATGAGCTTTTAAGCGGCCATTTAAACTCTTCCGCAAGGTGACCTTTAGTTGTTTAATTGCAGCCATGCTTTAACCTGTAATCTCTTCTACTGTTTTACCGCGCCGAGCTGCTACATCTTCGGGAGAAGATATAGTAGCTAGTCCTTTAAGCGTAGCTTTGACAACATTTATCGGGTTACGTGAACCAATGCATTTAGCCAAGACATTTTTTACGCCGACGACTTCAAATATTGCGCGCATTGCTCCTCCAGCAATAATCCCCGTACCCTCGGAGGCTGGCTTCATAAATACTTTCGCAGCGCCATGACGAGCCGTTACTGGATAATGGAGGGTGCCATCAATTACGCTTACTGTCACCATATCCCTGCGTGCTTTTTCCATTGCTTTCTGAATCGCCAGAGGTACTTCGCGCGCTTTACCATATCCAATACCCACTTTGCCTTCGCCATCACCTACAACAGTCAAAGCGGTAAAGCCAAATTGTCGACCACCCTTAACAACTTTGGCCACACGGTTAACTGTTACTAGCTTTTCTTGTAAACCGTCAGACGGCTCTCTTGAATCGGGTCTTGCCATCGTTTAATACCTTTAGAATTTTAATCCGGCTTCGCGCGCTGCATCTGCAAGCGCCTTAATTCTGCCGTGATATTTAAAACCGGATCTATCAAATGCAACCGTTTCAACACCTTTTTCTTTAGCGCGATCAGCAATTAGCTTGCCCACCGCAGCCGCGGCGTCGGCATTACCGGTATTTTTGAGCTCTTTGCTGAGCTCCTTATCAAGTGTTGAGGCAACTGCGAGCGTCTTTTCGCCATTCGCAGAAATAACCTGAGCATAGATATGCCGGGGCGTCCGGTGAACGGAAAGACGGGTTGCCTTAAGCTGCCGCATTTTCGCTCTAGTGCGCTTAGCTCTTCGTAATCGACTTGCTTTTTTACTATCCATTACTTTACCTACTTCTTTTTTGCTTCTTTACGTACAATATGTTCACCGGAATATTTAACGCCCTTACCTTTATAGGGTTCCGGCGGACGATAAGCACGTATATCGGCGGCTGTTTGACCTACCTTTTGCTTATCGATACCAGTCACCACTATTTCAGTCTGACTGGGTGTTTCAATTGCGATACCCTCGGGTATCGCATACTCGACTGGGTGCGAGAAACCAAGTGTTAGATTTAGTTTTTTACCTTGCACCTGGGCACGATATCCAACCCCGACCAACTCTAATTTGCGCCGAAACCCCTGGCTTACGCCCTGAACCATATTGTTTAAAAGAGAACGCATGGTACCTGCCATGGCAAAATCGTTTGATTTGGAAGATGTAATACCAACCTTAATCTCACTGCCTTCCTGGCTTACTGAAACCTTTGAGTGAACGACATAATCAAAGGCACCTTTAGCACCCTTTATGGAAATATTTTGGCCCGCGATTTTTACTTCTACACTAGAAGGAATTTCGATAGGTGCCTTAGCTATTCGTGACATTTTTTTGATCCGATCAAGAAATAGTACAAATGATTTCCCCACCCTCACCTGCAGCGCGCGCAGCTTTATCGCTCATCACACCTCGGGAAGTAGAGATAATAGCAACGCCTAAACCATTATTAACCGTTGGTAATTCGGTCTTACCGCGAAATATTCTTAGCCCAGGCCGGCTCACACGTTTGAGTTTTTCTATAACGGGTTGGCCAAGGTAATATTTCAATTCAATAGTAAGAACTGGTTTCTTTTCTTCGGCGACATTAAACGAAAGGATATAGCCTTCGTCCTGCAGCACCTTCGCTACCGCTGCTTTCTGTTTTGAAGAAGGCATACTGACAGTTTTCATATTCGCGGACTGACCATTACGAACTCGGGTCAACATATCAGCGATTGGATCTGACATACTCATTTATTTGTCTCCTACCAACTGGCTTTGACAAGCCCAGGAATATGACCCTGCATGGCAAGCTCACGAAGTTTATTTCTACCTAAGGTGAATTTACGATAATATCCTTTAGGGCGCCCGGTCATTTCACACCTATTATGCAACCTGCTACGGCTTGCATTTCGAGGCTGTCTTTGTAATTTATCACCAGCCTCCATGCGCTCTTCAAAGCTGGACTGAGGGTTATTTATAATTAACTTAAGCTCAGCGCGTTTTTTCGCGTACTTGCGTACTGTTCGTTCGCGTTTACGCTCTCTTTGTATCATCGAAACCTTGGCCATATTCTTTGACTACCTTAATTCCTAAACGGAAAGGAAAATGCCTTTAACAATGCTCGTGCATGATCGTCATTAGGCATATTGGTTGTTATAGTGATATCCATACCCCGCAAGGTATCGATTTTATCGTAATCGATTTCTGGGAACATAATTTGCTCTTTAATACCCAGACTATAATTCCCGCGCCCATCAAAACTCTTTGGACTCATTCCCCTAAAGTCTCGAATCCGCGGAATTGCGACGCTAATTAGACGGTCTAAAAACTCATACATCTTATACCGCCGTAAAGTCACTTTACAGCCCACCGGCCATCCGTCACGAACCTTGAACGCTGCTATAGATTTTCGCGCCAAACAAGTAACGGGTTTTTGACCAGCGATCTGCTGCATATCGCTCAACGCATGCTGAACAATTTTTTTATCTGCAACAGCCTCGCCAAGCCCCATGTTCAAGGTAATCTTTTCTATCCGGGGCACTTGCATGATATTGGAGATTCCCAATTGTTCTTGCAGCTTAGGAACGATCTCTTCCGTATATAATTTGTGTAATCTAGCCATAAGCCTATTGGTCCAGCACCTCGTTATTAGACTTGAAAAAACGGACTTTTCGACCATCATCCAACACTTTGAACCCCACCCGATCTCCTTTACCGGTGCCCGGGTTGACAATCATCACGTTGGAATTCTCAATGGGCATTTCTTTATCCACAATCCCACCTGGAACTCCAGCATTGGGATTGCCTTTCTGGTGTTTTTTTACCATATTTATATCTTGAACTAGAATCTTACCGTTTGAAAGTACTTGGTTAACCGTGCCCTGGCGCCCTTTATCCTTCCCGGTAATTACGACGACTTCATCGCCTTTACGCAAACGATTCATAACATCCGCCCTACTACAATACTTCGGGAGCAAGGGAGATAATCTTCATAAACTTCTCCGTTCGTAACTCTCGAGTGACAGGCCCGAAAATACGGGTACCCACTGGCTGGTGTTGATTATTCAGCAACACTGCAGCATTTCGGTCAAACCTAATTAAAGAACCATCTGTACGGCGGACACCTTTAGCGGTCCTAACAACAACCGCGTTAAAAACTTCTCCCTTTTTAACCTTTCCCCGAGGGATGGCTTCTTTAATACTGACTTTAATAACATCACCAATACCTGCATAGCGGCGGTGGGATCCGCCCAATACCTTTATACACTGTACTTTACGTGCGCCGCTGTTGTCAGCAACATAAAGCATTGATTGCATTTGAATCATCGTCGTTTCCTAGATTACTTTATAAGACCTTAACCAAAGACCAGCACTTGGTTTTGGAATAAGGACGTGACGCTTTGATTTCCACCGTATCACCTGTCTTTGCAACATTCTCGGCATCATGAACATGAAACTTACTAGAGCGCTTCATATATTTCCCATACATCGGGTGACGGACGAGTCGCTCAACCAACACCGTAATGGTCTTATCCATCTTGTCGCTTACGACGTGACCAGACACCGTGCGTGCACCACTCTTATTTTCCGGGTCGCTCATGTAGCTTCACCTATCCGCTGCTTCTCATTAAGTACCGTCTTCACCCGCGCAATATTTTTACGCACCTTCGAAAACTGGTCGGGACGAGGGGACTGGCCACTACCACGCTGCATGCGCAAGTTAAATTGCTCTTTAAACAGTCCAGTGAGTTCTTCATCCAACTCAATCTTATTTTTATCGCGTAATTCCTGCACTTTCATTACATCACCTGACGACTAACAAATGCCGTTTTAATCGGCAACTTGGCGGCTGCTAGCGCGAAAGCTTCTCGCGCTGTTCTCTCGTCCACGCCTTCCATTTCGTAGAGCATTTTCCCGGGCTGTATCTTGGCCGCCCAAAACTCGACATTACCTTTGCCTTTACCCATTCGAACTTCCAAAGGTTTTTTGGTTACCGGCACATCAGGAAAGATTCGAATCCAGATTTGACCTTGACGTTTTACATGTCGCGTCATTGCGCGGCGAGCCGCTTCAATTTGGCGTGCAGAGATTTTGCCTCTTTCCAGAGCCTTTAAACCATATTCACCAAAACTCACGCGGTTGCCATTTAAAGCTAAACCTCGATTACGGCCTTTGTGCTGTTTGCGAAATTTAGTACGTTTGGGCTGTAACATTAGCGACCACCCTTACCCTTTTTCTTCTTGGACTCACTTTCTATTTCTTCTAGGCTAAAAACTTCGCCCTTAAAAATCCACACCTTCACACCAAGGATTCCATAGGTTGTTTTTGCCTCTGCAAAACCATAATCGATATCAGCTCTAAGGGTATGTAAGGGTACACGCCCCTCTCTATACCATTCGGATCGGGCGATTTCGGCACCGTTCAAACGCCCTCCGACATTAATCTTTACGCCCAGAGCCCCCAGTCGCATAGCATTTGCAACGGAACGCTTCATCGCACGTCGAAACATAATCCGACGCTCTAATTGTTGCGCAATACTTTCAGCCACTAACTGCGCATCTATTTCCGGCTTACGTATTTCCTCTATATTTATTTTAATGTTTTGTATCTGCAGCCCCATCATTCTTGCAACCTTTATACGGAGCTTTTCAATATCCTCTCCCTTCTTACCAATGACGATTCCTGGCCGCGCAGTGTGGATGGTTATCAAAACATTTCCAGCAGATCGCGCTATCTGTATGCGACTGACTGATGCCTGTGACAGCCGCTCTTTTAGGTATTCGCGAACTCTGACGTCACCCATCAAAAAACGTGAGTACTCTCGGCCCTCGGCATACCATTTAGACGACCAATCAGTGGCAATGCCTAAACGAAATCCAATTGGATGTACTTTCTGCCCCATTATCTACCTCTTACTGGTCACTGACACAAATAGTGATATGGCTGGTGCGCTTCAAAATCCTATTTGCGCGACCTTTGGCTCGGGGCTGTATACGTTTATAAACAGGCCCTTGATCTATAAAGATGGTGGACACATTAAGTTCATCAATGTCCGCACCTTCGTTATGCTCGGCATTTGCAATCGCCGATTCGAGAACTTTCTTTACAAGGCCGGCCGCCTTTTTCGGGCTGAACGCCAAAATCTCTATGGCACGCTCAGCTGGCAGACCGCGAACTTGATCAGCTATAAGTCGACACTTTTGTGGCGAGATGTGGACGCTCCGAAGTTTGGCTGCTACTTCCATCGCATTATTCCTCTATCTGACCTTTCTATCAGCGGTGTGACCGCGATAGGTACGGGTTGATGCAAACTCACCCAGCTTATGCCCAACCATATTCTCATTTACTAGAACAGGAACATGCTGGCGTCCATTGTGTATCGCGATCGTAAGCCCAACCATTTCTGGAGTCACCATGGAACGCCTCGACCATGTCTTAATAGGTCGTTTATCTTTATTCTGAGCAGCTGTTAGCACCTTCGCCATCAAATGATGATCGATAAAGGGACCTTTTTTCAGTGAACGTGGCACTTATAACCTCTCTTACTTTTTATCGCGTCGGCGAACGATGAGTTTATCGGTACGCTTATTCTTGCGTGTCTTATACCCTTTAGTTGGCACACCCCACGGAGAAACTGGGTGACGACCGCCCGACGTACGTCCTTCACCACCCCCGTGAGGATGGTCAACCGGATTCATTGCAACACCGCGAACGGTAGGACGAACCCCCCGCCAGCGTTTCGCACCTGCTTTACCGAGTTTTCTTAAGGCATGCTCACCATTGGATACTTCACCAATAACCGCCCTGCAGTCGACCAGGACTTTACGCATTTCACCGGATCGTAACCGCAGCGTCGCATAACCGCCCTCGCGGGCAACTAATTGCACCGAAGCACCCGCGCTACGCGCTAGTTGCGCACCTTTACCAGGCTTTAACTCGATACAATGAACCAGTGTACCTACAGGAATATTCCGTAGTGGCATTGCGTTACCAGGCTTTACCGGCGCATGAGGGCCAGACTGTAACTTATCGCCTGCTTTTAATTTGGCGGGAGCAATAATGTACCGACGCTCACCATCCGCGTACAGCACCAGAGCTATTCGAGCAGTGCGATTTGGATCGTATTCAATCCGCTCGACCTCTGCTGGGACACCGTCCTTCTGGCGTTTAAAATCAATAACGCGATAACGCTGCTTGTGGCCACCGCCTATATGGCGTGTGGTAATCCGTCCTTTATTATTTCGCCCTCCGGTTTTAAGCTTCTTTTCAAGTAACGCCGCATGCGGCTTACCCTTGTGAAGATCCGCCGACTTAATGCTAACCTGAAAGCGACGACCTGGAGAGGTGGGTTTTGATTTAACCGTAGCCATGATGAGTCCCGTTTATTCGGCCCCTGCAAATTCTATTTCCTGACCAGCCTGCAGACGAACATACGCCTTACGCCAATCAGATCGTTTACCCATACGCGAACCAAAGCGTTTGGTTTTACCTTTTATATTCACCACTCGAACAGCGTCGACTTTTACGTCAAAAGCAGATTCTACCGCTTTGCGGATTTCGGGTTTCGTAGCACCGGTCGCCACACGAAAAACATATTGATTGCCCGAATCCGCCGCTAAAGCAGACTTCTCCGATACATGAGGAGATAAAAGCACTTGCAGCATTCTATTCTGATTCATCCCAACCAAGCTCCTAGCTTTTCAAGTGCGGGCTTTGTAATAAGCACCTTTTTATTTCGCAACAATGAAACAGGGTTGACTCCAGTAATATCCGCCACATCGACCCGCGGAAGATTACGCGATGCTAGAACAAGGTTCTTATCAGGCTCGTCTGTGACGACAAGAACATCAGTCGCGTCCATTTCCGCTAACTTCGCCGCCAAATCTCGGGTCTTGTGAGAGTCAATATCTAGGCTCTCTAAAACAACCAAACGATCATTACGGATCAGCTCAGAAATAATTGAACTTATAGCCGCGCGGTACATTTTCTTATTAATCTTTTGCGTATAATCCCTAGGCTGCGCCGCGAATGTTACACCACCCGAACGCCATATTGGACTACGGATAGTACCCGCTCTCGCCCGGCCTGTACCTTTTTGACGCCAAGGTTTTGTTCCGCCTCCGCGTACGGCAGCCCTATTCTTCTGAGCCTTGGTACCTGAGCGACCCGCCGCTAAGAACGCAGTGACAGCTTGATGCACGAGGGTTGGATTGTAATCCCGGCCAAAGGCCGCATCTGCAACACTCATCTTACCGCCACCTACTACTTCAATGTCCATAACTAAACCTTAGCCTTCACAGCGGGGCGGACCATAACATCACCACCCTTAGAACCAGGAACCGCTCCCTTTACGAGCAGCAAATGACGCGCCTCATCCACGCTAACAACCTCAAGGTTTTGCTGAGTCCTGCGCACATTACCCATGTGACCCGTCATTTTCTTACCTTTGAAAACACGTCCAGGCGTTTGACATTGACCGATAGAACCGGGGGTACGGTGATTAATAGAGTTTCCGTGAGTCGCGTCTTTGCCAGCAAAATGATAGCGCTTAAGAACGCCAGCATAACCTTTACCTATGCTAATCCCTGTAACATCTATCTTCTGACCTGCACTAAATATGTTTGCGCCAACTTCACCACCTACCGCAAACTCATGCCCATCTTCCAAACGAAATTCCCACAAACCACGGCCAGCAGTAACACCCGCCTTGGCGAAATGACCCGCAGACGCTTTATTGATGCGGGTAGCCTTACGACTGCCAGTGGTCACCTGAATAGCGTGATAGCCATCCGAACCCTGGGACTTAACCTGCGTAACCACATTAGGCTGAACCTCTATGACTGTCACAGGAACCGAGCCACCTTCTTCGGTGAAGATTCGGGTCATACCGATTTTTTTACCAACGACTCCGATCGACATCGTGAAAACCTCAAAACCTAAAATCTTAAAAAAACCGGCCTAAACCGGACGCTTTATCTATCTTCTATGAACCTCGCGGCCCGAGCCGATAATCAGCACGGGCCGCGAAAGGGGGCGCAGTATGCCAGAAAAAGAAAACTTAGTTAAGCTTTATATGCACATCTACACCCGCTGCTAAATCCAGCTTCATTAATGCGTCTACAGTTTTATCCGTAGGGTCAACAATTACCATCATGCGCTTATGTGTACGTAACTCATATTGGTCTCGCGCATCCTTATTAACATGCGGCGAAATCAGCACAGTAAAGCGCTCTTTACGTGTAGGCAGCGGAATCGGGCCCTTAATTTGAGCACCTGTGCGCTTAGCCGTATCAACAATCTCTTTAGCCGAACGATCAATCAATCGATGATCAAATGCTTTCAGACGAATTTGTATATTTTGCTTGGCCATTACTCAACAACCTTCGATACTACCCCTGCACCTACTGTTCGACCGCCTTCGCGAATCGCAAAGCGTAATCCTTCTTCCATTGCGATCGGTGCAATCAAGCTTACAACCATCTTAACGTTATCTCCTGGCATTACCATCTCGGTGCCTTCAGGGAGATCACAAGAGCCGGTTACGTCCGTGGTCCGAAAATAAAACTGCGGTCGATAGCCATTGAAAAATGGCGTATGACGCCCTCCTTCTTCTTTGGATAGCACATAGACTTCGGCTTCAAATTTGGTATGGGGGTTGATTGAACCCGGCTTACACAGCACTTGGCCTCGCTCGACTTCTTCTCGCTTGGTGCCTCTTAAAAGAATTCCGACGTTGTCGCCGGCGCGTCCTTCGTCAAGTAGCTTGCGGAACATTTCTACGCCGGTACAGGTGGTCTTTCGGGTGTCTTTGATGCCAACAATTTCAATTTCTTCACCGACCTTTACGATGCCGCGCTCGATTCGGCCGGTTACGACGGTACCGCGACCCGATATGGAGAATACGTCTTCTACTGGCATCAGGTAATCGCCGTCAATGGCACGTTCCGGCTCGGGGATGTAGCTGTCCATGGCTTCGACCAGTTTGACTATAGAAGGGGCACCAATATCGCTGGTATCGCCTTCTAGCGCTTTCAGCGCAGAGCCGGTGATGATGGGGGTGTCATCTCCTGGAAAGTCGTAGGTGGAGAGCAGATCTCTGATTTCCATCTCAACCAGCTCAAGTAACTCTTCGTCGTCCACCATGTCCGCTTTGTTCATGTAGACGAGGATGTAAGGTACGCCTACCTGACGGGCTAGCAGGATATGCTCGCGGGTCTGGGGCATAGGGCCATCCGCGGCGGAGACAACGAGGATAGCGCCGTCCATTTGCGCTGCACCGGTGATCATGTTTTTGACGTAGTCGGCGTGACCGGGGCAGTCAACGTGCGCGTAGTGGCGTGCGTCGGATTCGTACTCGACGTGCGAGGTCGCGATGGTAATGCCACGCTCTCTTTCTTCCGGGGCGTTGTCGATTTCGTCAAACGCTTTGACTTCGCCGCCTTGCGCTTCGGCCATGACTTTAGTCAGCGCTGCCGTCAACGTCGTCTTGCCATGGTCTACGTGACCTATCGTGCCAACATTTACGTGTGGCTTCGTACGTTCAAATTTTTCTTTAGACACTTTAACTACCCCTTAAAATACAGAATCAAGACGCCTTCTTCATGACTTCTTCCGACACGCTATTGGGCGCCTCGGTATATTTACCAAATTCCATCGAATACACAGCTCGCCCCTGCGTCGCTGAGCGCAGATCCGTGGCATAACCAAACATCTCAGCCAATGGCACCATCGCGCGAACAATTTTCCCAGCAGGCGCATCTTCCATGCCTTCTACGAGGCCACGACGACGGTTTAAGTCACCCATCACGTCACCCATATAGTCTTCAGGTGTCACCACCTCGACACTCATCATAGGCTCAAGCAAAACGGGCTTGCCATTTAGGGCACCTGCTTTGAAGCCCATTGATCCTGCAACCTTAAACGCCATTTCGTTAGAATCGACATCATGATAAGAACCATCAAACAAGGTAACCTTAATATCGACCATCGGATAACCTGCAATAACGCCAGATTCCATTTGCTCCTGAATACCTTTATCAACCGCGTTAATATACTCGCGCGGCACTGCACCACCGACGATAGCATTATTAAACTCATAGCCTTCGCCCGGCTCACGAGGCTCTAAACGAAGCCATACGTGACCATACTGGCCTCGACCACCTGTTTGACGGACAAATTTACCTTCAGACTCATTGGTTTCACGAATCGTTTCACGGTAGGCCACCTGAGGCGCACCCACATTCGCTTCCACACTAAATTCTCGCCGCATTCGATCAACGATAATATCCAAGTGTAATTCACCCATACCTGAAATAATCGTCTGACCAGATTCCTCATCCGTTTTAACGCGAAAGGAAGGATCTTCTTGAGCAAGCTTTCCCAACGCCACACCCATTTTTTCCTGATCGCTTTTCGTTTTCGGCTCAACTGCAACGGAGATTACCGGCTCTGGGAACTCCATGCGCTCCAAAGTAATCACATCACTCAGCGCACACAAGGTATCGCCTGTCGTTACATCCTTCAAACCAACAGCTGCGGCAATATCGCCAGCGCGAACCTCTTTAATCTCATCGCGCGAATTCGCGTGCATTTGCAAAATGCGGCCAACGCGTTCCTTTTTTCTTCTTACCGAATTCATCACAGTATCGCCGGACTTGAGCACACCCGAATAAACTCTGAAAAATGTCAACGTTCCAACAAAAGGATCTGTGGCAATCTTGAAGGCCAGCGCAGAAAAAGGGACTTCATCAGATGCCGCTCGCTCTGCTTCGGTTTCATCATCATCCAACACACCAACGATCGCTTTAACGTCGAGAGGTGATGGCATGAAACTGACAATTGCGTCGAGCATAGCCTGCACACCCTTATTCTTAAAGGCCGAGCCACACAAAGCTATAACGATTTCATTATCCAAGGTCCGCTGACGCAAACCCTTAATGATATCTTCAGAAGAAAGGTCATCTTCCTCGAGGTATTTCTCCATCAATTCGTCAGAAGATTCGGCCGCTGCCTCCAGCATTTGCTCACGATAGTTTTTGCAGTCATCAACCATATCCGCCGGAATGTCCTTGGCTTCATAGGTCGTACCCATATTGTCCTCGTCCCAGAAGATAGCTTCCATGCGGACCAGATCGACCAGGCCCTTGAAATCATCTTCCGCGCCGATAGGCAATTGAATAGGCACGGGACTAGCTCCGAGCCGGTCTTTAATCTGCTCGACGACTCGCAAAAAATTCGCTCCCGCCCTGTCCATTTTATTGACAAAAGCCATGCGCGGCACACCATACTTATTAGCTTGCCGCCATACAGTCTCGGACTGTGGCTCAACACCACCTACTGCACAGAACACCGCACACGCCCCATCCAACACCCGCAGTGAACGTTCAACTTCAATGGTAAAATCTACGTGCCCTGGCGTATCGATAATATTAATGCGATGCTCAGGAAACTGCTTATCCATGCCGCTCCAAAAGCACGTCGTAGCCGCAGACGTAATTGTTATGCCTCGCTCCTGCTCCTGCTCCATCCAATCCATGACTGCCGCGCCATCATGCACTTCACCTATTTTATGGGAGATACCTGTATAAAACAGGATGCGTTCGGTAGTAGTGGTCTTGCCGGCATCGATATGAGCCATAATGCCGACATTGCGATAACGATCAATGGGAGTTGTACGAGCCACTGCGGGAATTCCTATAAAATAAAAAAATTAAAAAGAGCTTACCAACGAAAATGAGAGAAGGCTTTATTCGCCTCTGCCATCCGATGAGTATCCTCGCGCTTCTTCACCGCGGTGCCGCGATTTTCGGCCGCATCCATTAACTCACCTGCAAGCTTTTGAGCCATTGATTTCTCGCCACGCTTACGCGCTGCGTCGGACAACCAACGCATCGCCAAAGCTTTTTGACGCACCGCACGAACCTCAACCGGCACTTGATAGGTCGCACCACCCACTCGGCGAGACTTAACTTCCACCATAGGGGCAACATTCTCCAAAGCTTTAACAACCACTTCCATGCCATCGCTCTTTTGTTTTTCTTCGATCAAATCGATTGCACCGTAAAGAATCTTTTCGGCCGTCGATTTTTTACCGTCCTTCATGACGATATTAATAAACTTAGCCAGCACCTCACTCCTATATTTCGGATCAGGAAGGATAGTGCGTTTAGGGGCTGCGGCTCTTCTAGACATATTTTCTTTCCTTAACTCTTAGGTCGCTTAGTGCCGTATTTGGAGCGGCCCTTTTTGCGGCTTTCTACGCCCTGGGTATCCAAGCTACCCCTAACCGTATGATAGCGAACACCCGGAAGATCTTTCACCCGACCACCACGAATCAACACCACTGAGTGCTCTTGTAGGTTATGCCCTTCACCGCCTATATAGCTGGTGACCTCAAAACCGTTGGTTAAACGTACGCGTGCGACCTTACGCATTGCGGAGTTTGGTTTTTTGGGCGTGGTTGTATAAACACGCGTGCAAACACCACGGCGCTGCGGACATGCCGCGAGCGCGGGCACATTGGATTTCGAAACTTTACGCTTACGCGGCTTGCGCACTAATTGGTTAATAGTGGTCATTCGTCAAGGATTCTCCAGCACAAATAATAACGACAGACCCAGGAGTAGCTTGGCCTGTCGAGGGTCGCGAATTGTAGAGACCGCGCTCAGTACTGTCAAGCGCAAATCGTAGCGAATTAAGATATCAGAAGAAGTAGCCCTAACTTGAGTGGAATTATCTCAGCTGGAGAGGTAAGGAGGATGCAGTAGGAACATCTAGAGTTTGCTTAATTAGATTCGATCCGTGCTGAAAATACTTCGGCCAAACGATTTACATTACGTGCAAGATCGTATTTATCCATCACTCGTTTACGGCCACTCTTACCGAGCGTTTCGCGTAGTTGCTTATCGGTTATTAGACGCTCCAAAGCATCCGCAAGCCCCCGCACATCGGAAGGTGCCACCAATAAACCATCCTTGTCATTACGAATCAACTCTGGAATCCCGGTAATGCGTGTCGTTACACAGGGAATCTCCATTGCCATTGCCTCCATAAGTACGATCGGGATACCTTCTGCAAAACTTGGGATGGAAAAAATATCAGCCGATGCATAAAGCTCCCGAATACGATCCTGATTGACCGCTCCTTCAAAAATTACTTGATCGGTAATTCCAAGCTGCCTGACCTGCTTTTCGAGTGACTCTCGATCCGGCCCATCACCGACTATGCGCAATCGAACATTATAGTCTCTTTGAAGCAACGCATGCAGAGCCTCTACCAGAATATGCTGACCTTTTGCAGGGGCCAGACGGCCTACACAGATAATCTCAAGCGTTTCTGGCGACGGGTTAAAAGGCCGTGGCGAGAAAATACTCGAATCCACACCCAGACGTGCAACTTCCAGCTTATGCCAATGCTCATAGGGAGAAAGCTTCATTAACTGGCTGCGCGCAAAATGACTTATACAACAAATGAAGTCAGCCGCAATGACTTTCTCGGTCAGATACTGTCCTGGTGCGTTATAAAATTCGTCCGGTCCATGTACCGTTATCGAGAAGCCCATACCGAATACTTTTTTCACATACAGCGCCACGGTCGCGGCCTGACTGCCAAGATGTGCATGCAAATGTTGCTGTCCTTTCTCCTGCATCCAGACACCCACCATAAGCGCTTCTGAAAGATACATGAGGTTATAGAAGAACTGTGTCAGGTCTAGTTTCGAAAGTTTGAACACTTGCAGCCAACCTTGCAGATAAGAGCGAGGCTGGCGAAACAGCATCAAGAAATGCGCTTTGGTAGCACCCGCCACACCATGTGGCTTGATGTAATAGGTCATGGCTGATTCGTCAGCCTCGTAATCGGTGAGACCTTTTGCGTCACGATCCGTCGCGTTAATGGAGGCAACATCAATTTTGAAGCCTAAGGCTCGCAACTGTAAAACCTCACGGATGATAAAAATCATCGACAACATGGGGTATTGGCTAACAATGTAAGCCAATGACGCGGGCTTAGGTTTTATTTCTGACATGTTCTTCCCTTTATTTCCAGCTTTAGTCTATTCCTGCGGATAGACCAATCCCCACTCCAGACGCATCGAATCCATGTCTTCCATGACAGCCAATGAATCGTCAAGTGGCATCACTTCACTCTCGGTTAGCCCTTGCTGCAAACAGCGCGTTGCCTCTTCCAGCTCGAATTGATAGCCGTTGCCAGGAAAGACAGAAGAAATACGCCGTCCATTTTTTAACAAATTGCTTAGAGGTTGAATTTTACGGCGTAACTTTTGAAGGCCGGGGGTTTGCAACATACTTTTCAGCCTACCTTTTGATATTGATGAGCCGGAAGCACCATCGACAGCGGGCGCAACAGGCGGCGGTGTCAAACGTAGATTAAAGTAACTGGGCCGGTAAAACGGGTCACTGATTTTAATCTGCCCAGTAAGGCCAGAAATGAGAGCCTCATTCGTTCCCTTAGCCTCAAGTGTTGAGGATAATTCAGCAACAGCACCACTTGCATAACTCAATAGATAGGCTGATTGCGTATCAACGCCGGATTCACCAATAGCAGCATGGCTCTGAATCTTTTCAGGCTTACCCAGTAAATAGTTTGCCAAAGAAAGCGTGTAAACACCACGATCCAGCAAGGCGCCGCCACCGTATTGCAGATTAAATAAACGGCTATCGGGCTCATAAAAAACTGGATAACCAAAATTAACCCGTAGACTTCTAACCTCGCCGAGATCGCCTTTCTCTATATGCTTTTTCACATCCCTTATCAGTGGATTAAATCGCATCCACATAGCCTCCATGCAAAACAATTCTTTCTCACGAGCGACAGCAATCACCTCGCGTGCTTGCCGTGCATTAAGTGTAAAGGGTTTTTCGCACATCACCGCCTTACCCGCAGCTAGAACGGCGAGGCAATCTTCATGATGACGAAAATGCGGCGTGGCCACATAGATGATATCGACATCCTTATCCTCTAGCAGCGATGCATGACTGCCACAGGCGCGCCAGATACTATACTCATCTGCAAAAGCTTGCGCCGTTTCCTGGCTGCGAGAACCCACCGCCAGCAATTCGGCTTGTTCGACCAGCGCAAAATCATTGGCGACGTCGCGCGCTACCATCCCCGTACCTAAGATGCCCCAGCGTATTTTATTCATTGCGCCCACGGCATCGGTTCAACCGGATCAAATCGGGTTGTCATTTGGTAGGTCGCACCTTGCTCTCGTGCATAATGGATCGCCAAAGCCATCTCGTTAATATGCAGGGAAAATTGGCTCGACATACGACTGGTTCTTTGCCCAGTTATGGCCGCAGCCATTTCAGCAACACCCCGTGAAAAATCCATATACTGAGCACCCCCGGTTTTAATTTTGACCTTTTCACCTTTGAGCAGGCGGTGACGGGTCTTAATAGGACTAAGGAAAACTTTGCGACGAATTTTTTTCAGCTTGCGACTGTATACGGGTGAGAAATAGTGCCAACTATCATGTGTATAAAGAACCCCCTTATCACCGACAATCTTAAGCTCATGATCATGTGGAGCTACAATACTACAGGTCAATCGAGCCACCACACCGGATTCAAATTGAATGCAGGCCACAGAGAAATCAGGGGACTCCAAATTTAAGGGCTCTTGTATCAATTTATCCGGGATTTGGATCGACGCAAATGACGTCACACTCCGCGCAGGTCCAAAATAAGCCGCTAACCAAGCAAGGTAATAACCTGCGTGTTCTAAGGTACAACCGATTTCAAATTCATCCTTGTAAGGCCAGGGGATGCCAGACTCGCTCTGCCACTTCTGATAAGGCATCAAGTGCACTAGCCCGTCATCCATCTCGGCATAAACAACGCGCACCGTACCCACAACCTCATCACGCAAAGCTTTCCATATAGTTTGCGCCGTCTCACCGAGCAAACTACAGGGAGCGGAACTGATTTGCAGCCCCTTTTCTTCAGCAAGAGTCACTAATTCGGTGGCTTGTTGCATATCCATTGCCAAGGGTTTTTCAGAATAAACGTGCTTGCCGGCGTCCAATGCGGCCTTCGAAATAGGGTAATGTTCGCGGGGATTGGTAAGGTTTACGACGATATCTACCTTAGGATCATCGAGTAAGGCTTCAAGCGAAGGGTAACAAAATAGAGCATGATGACTGCAAAAGTGATCGGCTCGCTGGGGATCTCGATCCATAGCACCTTGCACGACCAACTCGGGGTGCAAAGACAACGTACTTAAGTAATAGTCTGCAACAAACCCACATCCGACAATGGCTATTCGCATGTAACGCTCTCCGTGCATTGTTAGCCTGGAAACAACCGTGGGCTCTGAATATAAAAACTGGGCCCACTTTTACAACCTCTACAGCTGGCATATTTGCGGCCGTGTAAACTAAATACACAAACACTCACGCCTAAAACTGACCTTAAAGCTTATTCAGCAGTCTCTTCGCTTGCCGGACTATCAATGGCGTCTGGTTCTGGCTGCGGAACCTCTTCAGGTTCGGCCATAACCAGCATCGATTCCGCCATTTCATAAGGGTTCTCTCCAGCCCTCTTTCGGCGCTGCTCTCGGTGGTGCGCAAGTCCCGTTCCTGCTGGAATTAATCGGCCCACTATGACGTTCTCCTTTAATCCACGCAGGTCATCGCGCGCGCCCCTTACGGATGCCTCAGTTAATACCCGAGTGGTCTCTTGGAACGAAGCAGCAGAGATAAATGACTCGGTCACTAGCGAGGCCTTCGTAATGCCCAGTAAGATATTTTGATATTTAGCAGGCAACTTTCCAGCCTTCACTGCGGTCTGGTTTTCTTCGAGAACGCGTGCACGATCCACTTGCTCACCCCTAAGTAAGCGGGTTTCACCGGACTCGCTAATTTCCACTTTGCGCAACATCTGACGAATAATAACTTCGATATGCTTATCGTTTATCTTTACACCCTGTAAACGATAGACATCCTGTATCTCTTGCACAAGATAATTGGCTAGGGCTGGAATCCCCTTGAGTCGTAAAATATCGTGGGCGCTGGGTTCACCGTCAACCACAATCTCACCCTTCTCAACATGCTCACCCTCAAACACATTGACATGTCGCCATTTTGGAATAAGTTCTTCAGTGTTTTCGCCACGCTCATCAGTGATGACCAGGCGCTGTTTACCCTTTGTCTCTTTACCGAAGGAGACTGTGCCAGTTTCTTCTGCCATAACCGCTGGCTCTTTGGGTTTGCGAGCCTCAAATAAGTCCGCAACCCGGGGTAAACCACCGGTAATATCACGTGATTTGGCAGATTCTTGAGGGATACGAGCAATAACATCACCCACCCCAACTTCAGAGTTATCTTCAAGATTTACGATGGCACCACCCGGCAAGATATAGTTAGCAGGTATCTCTGTTCCGGCAAGATTGACATCATTACCGTTATCATCAACCAGTTTCACCATCGGTCGCAAATCCTTACCCGCAGTGCTACGCGCTTTCTGATCGATAATTACTGTCGAACCCAAACCGGTAATTTCATCCACCTGTTTGCCGATTGTAACGCCTTCAACAAAATCATAGAATTTTATTTTACCGGCAACCTCAGTAACGATTGGGTGGGTATGAGGATCCCAAGTAGCAACTTCTTGACCTGCTTCTACTGCATCACCATCATTAATAGTAATGATGGCGCCGTAAGGCATCTTGTAACGCTCTCTCTCGCGACTATGCTCATCGATAATACTTAGCTCACCTGAGCGAGATACCGCGACAAGATTGCTATTGCTGTTTTCGACTGTCTTAATATTATGCAGGCGCACCGTACCTTTCGATTTCACATCAATACTGGAAACCGCGGCCGAACCAGATGCAGCACCACCGATATGAAAGGTGCGCATGGTTAGCTGAGTACCCGGCTCGCCGATAGATTGAGCCGCAATGACGCCTACCGCCTCACCTTCATCAATCAAATCGCCGCGCGCGAGATCTCGTCCATAACAACTTGAACACACGCCGTAATGGGTATCGCAAGTTAATGCAGAACGAACACGAATTTCATCAATACCCAGATTTTCAAGCCGCTCTATCCAAGCTTCGTCCATTAGAGTACCCGCCGGAATTAATACCTTGCGCCCCCCCGGCTTTATAACATCTACGGAGACCACGCGACCAAGTACCCGCTGGCCCAACGGAGAAACTACATCTCCACCTTCGATGATAGGGTTCATCAAGACGCCTCTTTGGGTATGGCAATCAAGTTCGGTCACCACAAGATCCTGCGCAACATCCACTAACCGGCGTGTGAGATAACCAGAGTTGGCAGTTTTTAGTGCCGTATCCGCTAGTCCTTTACGCGCGCCGTGGGTAGAAATAAAGTACTGAAGTACGTTTAAACCCTCTCGAAAATTCGCAGTAATAGGCGTCTCGATGATAGAGCCATCTGGCTTAGCCATGAGGCCACGCATACCTGCCAATTGACGTATCTGCGCGGGGGAGCCACGAGCACCCGAGTCTGCCATCATATAGATTGAGTTAAAAGAATCCTGTTTAACCATGTTTCCTTCGGCATCTTCAACTTCTTCATACCCCAGCTTATTCATCATAGCCTTGGCAATCATTTCGTTAACATGGGTCCAGATATCGACAACTTTATTGTAGCGCTCACCATGGGTCACGAGCCCAGAAGCATACTGTGCCTCAATCTGCTTGATTTGAACCTTAGCATCGTCTAACAGACCGATTTTTTCATCGGGGATAACCATATCTTCAGAACAAAATGACATTCCAGAGCGGGTCGCATATTTAAACCCGGTGTACATCAGTTGGTCAGCAAAAATGACCGTTTCTTTTAAGCCCACATCACGATAGCAAGCATTAATCAGGGCCGAGATTGCCTTCTTACTCAGCTCCTGATTAACCATATCAAAGGACAATCCTGAAGGTATGATACCGGCTAATAGTGAGCGACCCACTGTCGTTTCAACTATTCGCCTTTTTGTCTCATGCTCACCTGCATCATTGATAAGCGTCTCGGTAATTCGTACTTTTACCTGCGCATGTAACTCTACTCTATGGGTCTCATAGGCACGATGAACCTCGTCAACATCAGCAAAGATCATACCTTCGCCTTTGACGTTCACCTTCTTGCGAGTCATGTAATAGAGACCTAAAACAATATCTTGAGAAGGTACAATAATGGGATCACCGTGAGCCGGTGATAGGACATTATTTGACGCCATCATTAAGGCCCTAGCTTCCAACTGAGCCTCAATGGATAGCGGAACATGAACAGCCATTTGATCGCCATCAAAATCAGCGTTAAAAGCCGCACAAACCAGGGGATGAAGGCGAATAGCCTTCCCTTCGACCAAGACGGGTTCGAACGCTTGTATGCCGAGGCGATGTAATGTGGGTGCCCGGTTGAGCATAATGGGATGTTCTCGGATCACTTCTTCGAGAATATCCCAAACTTCCGGGACTTCACGTTCAACCAGTTTTTTGGCAGCCTTTATGGTTGTGGCGAGTCCTAAACGACTCAATTTACCAAATATAAACGGCTTGAAAAGCTCCAATGCCATTTTCTTAGGTAGACCGCATTGGTGCAACTTTAAGGCGGGCCCTACTACAATTACTGAGCGACCGGAATAATCGACTCGCTTACCCAACAGATTCTGGCGAAACCGACCTTGCTTACCCTTAATCATATCGGCTAAAGACTTGAGGGGCCGCTTATTCGTTCCTGTGATCGCCCGACCTCGGCGTCCATTATCGAGTAGCGCATCGACCGACTCTTGTAGCATGCGCTTTTCATTCCGGACAATGATATCGGGCGCATTCAATTCCAACAGGCGCTTGAGGCGATTGTTGCGGTTAATGACCCGACGATACAAATCATTAAGATCCGAGGTCGCGAAACGTCCACCATCAAGAGGCACCAAAGGGCGTAAATCAGGAGGCAATATCGGTAACACTGACATAATCATCCATTCAGGACTGTTCCCAGACTCAAGAATAGATTCAACAAGTTTTAATCTTTTAGAGATTCGCTTTAACTTGGTTTCCGATTTGGTCTCGCCCATTTCGGTACGCAAAGTCTCAATTTCATTCACCAAGTTAAGATCTTTAAGCATGGCTAAAATGGCTTCTGCGCCCATCTTGGCATCAAACTCATCACCGTGCTCTTCAAGCGCATCAAGAAAGGCTTCATCGGAAAGCAACTGCCCTCGCTCCAAGGTGGTCACACCTGGATCAACGACCATAAAGGCCTCAAAATAGAGCACCCGCTCTATATCTCGGAGCGTCATATCCAGCAACAAACCAATACGCGAAGGTAATGATTTTAAGAACCAAATATGCGCGACCGGGCTGGCCAATTCGATATGGCCCATGCGCTCACGACGAACCTTTGTTTGCGTTACTTCGACACCGCATTTCTCACACACGACACCGCGGTGTTTGAGACGCTTGTATTTACCACAAAGACATTCGTAATCCTTGATCGGACCAAATATCTTGGCGCAAAACAAGCCATCACGCTCCGGTTTAAACGTCCGATAATTTATCGTCTCAGGTTTTTTAACCTCGCCAAACGACCACGAGCGGATCGTCTCTGGAGACGCCAAACCGATGCGAATCGCATCAAAATGCTCTTGCTCATGCTGGCGTTTAAACAAATTGAGTAGATCTTTCATATGGCTACCGCCTAAACTCGTTTAATTTCTGGCTGGTGAATAATAATAAACACCCCCGCACTAATCCTGTCGCAACTCGATATGCAAGCCGAGTGACCGAATCTCTTTCATTAATACGTGGAAGGATTCAGGCATATTGGCTTCGATACGATGATCGCCATCGACAATGTTCTTATACATTTTATTACGCCCTTGAACATCATCAGATTTGACGGTGAGCATCTCCTGCAAAGTATAAGCTGCACCATAAGCCTCAAGCGCCCACACTTCCATCTCGCCGAATCGTTGACCACCGAACTGCGCTTTTCCGCCCAATGGTTGCTGTGTAACCAGGCTGTAGGGTCCTGTCGAACGCGCGTGCATTTTGTCATCGACAAGGTGGTTAAGCTTGATGATGTGCATGTAGCCAACAGTGACCGGACGGTCAAAAGCATCGCCAGTACGCCCATCATAAAGTATCGTTTGGCCAGATTCAGGTAGACCGGCAAGACGCAGCATTTTCTTAATTTCTTCTTCCGAGGCGCCATCAAAAACAGGCGTCGCCATGGGAACACCACTGCGCAGATTCTTTGCCATCTCCATAAGCTCATCATCGTTAAAGCTAGGTAGATCTTCTTTTTTTCCGCTGCCGTTATATACCTGCCCGAGGAAATTACGAACCTCTGAAGCCTGTGTATGAGCATCCAGCATTTTACCGATTTTTTCACCCAGCCCCTTGGCTGCCCAACCAAGATGCGTCTCCAGCACTTGGCCTACATTCATACGCGAGGGTACTCCCAGTGGATTTAGGACGACATCGACCGGAGTGCCATCCTCGGTATGTGGCATATCTTCAACCGGTACAATCATGGAAATAACACCCTTATTGCCATGTCGACCCGCCATTTTATCGCCCGGCTGCATGCGTCTTTTCACAGCGAGGTAAACCTTAATCATTTTCAATACGCCGGGGGCAAGGTCGTCGCCTGCTTCGAGCTTTTGTTTAGCTTCCGTCAACCGCTCTTCAAAGCTCTCCGCTTGGGCTTTAATAAGCGCTCCCAATTGCTCAAGCTGGACATTAATCTCTTCAGAGCGCATACGAATTTCGAACCACTGTCTGCGATCTATTCCTTCAAGATGACTCTTGGTAAGCTCAGCACCCGCAGTTAAATCACCGGGCCCACCCTCGACTTCTTTTCCTGTAATCAGTTTTTCGACTCGCGCAAAAATATCGTCTTCATAGATACGGAGTTCGTCGCGTAGATCATGGCGAATACGTTCTAGCTCAGAAGCCTCGATTTGTTGTGCGCGCTTATCCTTTTCAACACCATCGCGTGTGTAGACACGTACATCCAGTACCGTGCCTTCTGTACCAGACGAGACGCGCAGAGAGGTATCCTTTACATCCGATGCTTTCTCACCAAAAATAGCACGAAGAAGTTTTTCCTCTGGTGTCAGCTGCGTTTCACCCTTGGGTGTGACTTTACCCACCAAGATGTCGCCGGGCTTTACTTCTGCTCCGATATAAACGATGCCCGCGTCATCGAGCTTGGCCAGCAAGCTTTCATTAACATTGGGAATATCAGCGGTCACTTCTTCAGAACCTAGCTTAGTATCTCGTGCCACGCAGGTCAGCTCTTCAATATGTATCGAAGTAAAACGATCTTCCTTTACAACTTTTTCGGAAATCAGGATGGAATCTTCGAAGTTGTAGCCATTCCACGGCATAAACGCGATGCGCATATTCTGACCAAGCGCCAGCTCGCCAAGATCAGTAGAAGACCCATCCGCCATTACATCCCCACGCGAGATTGTGTCACCAGGCTTCACAAGTGGGCGTTGGTTAATACAGGTGTTTTGATTGGAGCGAGAGTATTTACGCATAGTGTAAATATCGACGCCCAACTCACCTGCAACCGTTTCACCATCATTGACGCGAACAACAATACGCGAGGAGTCAGATGAATCCACTACACCGCCACGACGTGCCGTCACCGTTGAACCCGAATCTATCGCAACGACGCGCTCTATACCTGTACCAACAATAGGTTTTTCTGCACGTAAGCACGGAACAGCTTGACGTTGCATGTTAGACCCCATCAATGCACGGTTAGCATCATCATGCTCAAGAAACGGGATTAACGAAGCTGCCACCGACACAATCTGTCGCGGTGAAATATCCATAAACTGCACTTTATCCGGTGTTGTCATGGCAAATTCGTTGCGGTGCCGGCAAGAAATGAGCTCATCGAGCAACGCACCCTTTTCATCCAAAACCGCATTGGCCTGGGCGATAACGTAATTGCTTTCTTCAATGGCAGATAAATAGTGAATCTCATCGCTAGCAACACCCTCATTCACTTTGCGATAGGGAGTTTCAAGGAAGCCATAGTCATTGGTACGGGCATACAGGGCTAAGGAATTAATCAAACCAATATTAGGCCCTTCGGGAGTTTCGATTGGACAGACCCTGCCATAGTGAGTCGGGTGGACGTCACGTACCTCAAAACCTGCGCGCTCCCTTGTCAGCCCCCCTGGACCAAGGGCAGAAATTCTGCGTTTGTGGGTTACTTCAGAAAGCGGATTATTCTGATCCATAAACTGCGATAGCTGACTGGAACCAAAGAATTCTTTGACCGCAGCTGCAACAGGTTTAGCGTTAATCAACTCCTGCGGCATTAAACCTTCGCTTTCTGCAACAGACAGACGCTCCTTAACAGCACGCTCAACACGTACCAAGCCAACACGAAATTGGTTTTCTGCCATTTCACCGACGCTACGCACGCGTCTATTACCTAAATGATCTATATCGTCAACCGTGCCATTACCGTTACGGATATCGATCAGCACCTTTAATACGTCGAGGATATCTTTATTGTCGAGGATATTTGCACCCGTCGATTCTTCACGACCGACACGGCGATTAAACTTCATGCGCCCAACATCAGATAAATTATAACGATCTGGATTAAAAAAGAGATTTGCAAATAGATTTTCCGCAGCCTCTTTAGTGGGCGGCTCACCAGGTCGCATCATTCGATAGATTTCAACCTGCGCTTCAAGCTTTGTCGTACTGGGATCGATGGCTAAGGTCTGCGAGACATAGGGGCCCCGATCTATTTCATTTGTAAATAAGATCTTAAACGACTTTACATCAGCTTCTGACAGCACGGCTAAAAGCTCTTCGGTCAACTCGTCATTTGCCTTAGCGGTCAACTCACCCGTTTCCTCGTCTACAATATTGTGCGCCAAGACGCGACCAACTAATGCTTCCTCAGGAATCTCCAGAGACTTTATTCCAGCAGCCTCTAGCTCACGGACGTGCTTGACGGTAATACGCCGCCCTGACTCAACTAAAACTTTTTTCTTTAATTTGATATCAAAACCGGCCTGTTCACCCTTCAATTGCTGGGGATCAATAACAAGATCATATGCTTCCTTTTTAACCTTAACGGTAAGGTGCTCAAAGAAAATATCCAAGATCTCTTCAGTTTCATACCCAAGCGCTCGTAATAATATGGTCGCAGGTAATTTACGACGCCGATCAATTCGAACAAAGACGCTATCTTTAGGATCAAACTCAAAATCCAGCCAGGAACCGCGGTAAGGAATTACGCGCGCATTGAATAACAACTTACCAGAGGAATGACTCTTGCCTTTATCATGATCAAAAAACACACCAGGCGAACGATGCAACTGAGAAACAATCACGCGCTCCGTACCGTTGATTACAAAAGTTCCGTTTTCTGTCATTAGGGGCATTTCGCCCATATAGACTTCTTGCTCCCTCACATCCTTTACGACTTTCTTGCTCGCCGGCGCATCCTTATCACAAATCACTAAACGTAACGTAACCCGCAACGGTGCAGCATAAGTCTCACCGCGTAGCTGACACTCATAGACATCAAATACCGGCTTCCCTAGACGATAAGTCACATACTCGAGGGACACGAAACCCGAATAGCTGATTATTGGGAAAACTGACTGAAACGCTCCATGCAAACCCTTACCTACCCTATCCTCCATCTCCACATGCTCCTGCAGAAAATGGCGATAGGAATCCAGTTGGGTGGATAAAAGATAAGGAACTTCCAGAATCGTGGGTCGCTTACTAAAATCCTTGCGAATACGTTTCTTCTCGGTAAAACTATAGGCCATTTAATTTTCCTCGCAGCAACTACTAAAGCACACGGGTACACACAAAAAGGCCGGCAGCCCCCAAAGCCGCCAGCCTGTCTAGCAGATCAATCAATCTGCAGAGTCAAGAATAACCTTACTTAAGCTCGACGCTCGCGCCAGCCTCTTCCAGTTGCTTCTTAAGATCTTCAGCTTCATCTTTGGTAATTGCTTCCTTAACAGTAGAAGGCGCTCCTTCAACCAGGTCTTTGGCCTCTTTTAAGCCCAACCCACTGACCGCACGAACGACCTTGATGACTGAAACCTTATTTCCACCAAAGCTGGTCATCACTACATCAAACTCATCCTTTTCGGCTTCCGCTTCTCCACCGCCATCGGCGGCCGCTGGCGCTGCTGCGACAGCCGCAGCAGATACACCAAATTTTTCTTCCATCGCGGAGACTAGATCAACAACCTCCATAACACTCATATTTGCAATTGCATCAAGAATATCTTCTTTGGCTACAGCCATTTTACTTCTCCAAAAATTTAATAGTTTTAACGGGTCAGGTCACAAACGAACCACAGCTCATGCTGCAGATTGTTTCTGATCGCGGACAGCAGCAATGCTACGCACAAGCTTTGCGGGAATTTCATTCATCGTACGCGCCAATTTCTCAACCGGAGCCAACATCAAGGCCATCGTTAAACTAACGGCTTGATCGTAGGTCGGCAAACTGGCCAGACGCTTGATTTCAGAAGGATCGAGCAACTCACCACCAAGCGCCACAAGACGCACGTTTAGCGCCTCATGCTCCTTGGTGAAGTTATCGATCACCCGGGCCGCCGCGCCAGGGTCTTCCTGAGAAAACGCCAATACCAAAGGGCCTATCAAGCCATCTTGCATGCATTCAAACTCAGTACCTTGCAACGCTCTACGTGCCAGTGTGTTTTTCACCACCCGTATATGAACTTTATCCGCGCGTGCTGTCGCACGCAGCTCGGTCATATCATCCACGGACAATCCACGATACTCTGCTGCTACCGCGGAATGGGCTTCTGCTGCTATCGCGGCAACCTCAGAGACAACCTGTTTCTTGCTTTCCAGATTTAAAGCCACGACATTTCTCCAAAATAGTGGAGACATCACACCGTCTCCACGTTCGCATAAGTCATTAACAAACTAATGACCACTTGCGGTGCTCCCTTGGCTTCCATCACCCGGGTTACACCATCTGCGCAGGCTGGGAACCACCCATTAAGCCAGCCCAATTACAGAAGAACTGACACCTACGGTCTTCGATGACCACCTTTACAGGTGGATCAAAGCCTTTACATCTCGCCTAAAAATATCAGCGAGAATTAAACTAGATCTCTAAAGTCGATTTTTCGACTTGAACACCCGGCCCCATTGTAGAAGAAACGGTTACTTTTCCTACGTAAATACCCTTCGCCGCGGCTGGCTTGGCCTTAATGAGATCAGCCAGTAACGCATTTAGATTTTCTTCCAGATTAGTTGGTGAAAAATCAACTTTACCAATAGAACAATGGACAATACCCGCCTTATCAGCGCGGTAACGTACCTGCCCTGATTTCGCATTTTTCACTGCTGCCTCGACATCAGGTGTTACCGTACCCACCTTAGGGTTAGGCATTAAACCACGAGGACCAAGAATCTGGCCCAGCTGACCAACAATCTTCATGGCATCCGGCGATGCAATAACCACATCAAAATCCATCTTGCCCTGCTTGACCTCATCGGCTAGGTCTTCATAGCCGACAATATCAGCTCCAGCCGCCTTGGCTTTATCAGCATTTTCACCCTGAGTAAAAACCGCCACTCGGACATCTTTACCTGTGCCATTCGGCAATACGGTAGAGCCTCGAACAACTTGGTCGGATTTACGTGGATCAATACCTAGATTAATACTTACATCAATGGACTCATTAAATTTAACAGCAGCAATCTCTTTAACCAAAGTCATCGCTTCAGAAGCAGGATATAACTTATTAGCCTCAAGCTTCTCACGCGCCGCACGGCTTCGCTTTCCTAACCTAGCCATCTTAGAGACCCTCCACGTCAAGGCCCATACTGCGAGCGCTTCCGGCGATTATGCGCACGGCAGAGTCCATATCCGAAGCATTTAAATCTTCCATCTTGGTCGTAGCAATTTCTTCCAATTGTGCTCGGGTTACCTTGCCGACCTTTTTTGTGTTTGGCGTACCACTTCCACTTTTTATACCCGCCGCTTTTTTAAGCAAAACTGCAGCTGGAGGCGTCTTAGTAATAAAAGTAAAACTGCGATCATTAAAGACGGTAATAACGACGGGTACAGGCATACCCTTTTCGAGCTTTTGCGTTTTGGCGTTAAACGCCTTGCAAAACTCCATGATATTAACGCCATGCTGACCCAGTGCGGGACCAACCGGCGGGCTGGGATTAGCTTCACCGGCAGGCACTTGTAATTTTATATAGGCCTGAATTTTCTTAGCCATAAATCATCTCCTAAAAATGGGTTCAATCGCCGGGGACTCAATCGAGCACCAGCTCCCCAAAACCCCTCTCAGAGGGGAATACATTCAGATCTTTTCGATCTGATGAAACTCAAGCTCCACCGGAGTGGAGCGACCAAAAATCTGTACAGAGACGCGAACCCGGCTGCGATCGTAATCAACCTCTTCAACCACTCCATTAAAGTCATTAAAAGGGCCATCATTTACGCGAACAACTTCGCCCACATCAAACAACACTTTAGGCCGTGGTTTCTCAACTCCTTCCTGAATACGATTAAGAATTAGATCTGCTTCTTTATCACTGATAGGCGCAGGCCTGTCGCCGGTTCCTCCGATAAACCCCAGAACCTTGGGCACGTCCTTGACCATATGCCAGGTATCGTCGTTCATTTCCATTTGCACGAGCACATAGCCTGGGAAAAATTTTCGTTCGCTTTTACGTTTCTGCCCCTCACGCATCTCGACAACTTCCTCGGTTGGCACCAAAATCTCACCGAAAGAATCCTGCATACCATAACGCTCAATGCGTTCAGCAAGCGATTTTTGCACTCGCGCCTCAAAGTTCGAATAAGCGTGTACGACGTACCAACGAAGCGCCATTTTTAAGCTCCACCTATCACGAATTTAACCGCCCAACCAAGAAACATATCGATCAGCCAGAGGAAAACAGCTATCAGCATTACCAAAACCACTACGATTAAGGTTGTTTGCAAGGCCTCTTGTCGGGTTGGCCAAACCATTTTTCGAACCTCGGTACGAGAATTCTTCAAATACCCCAACAAATTCTGGCCACGTAAGGTGCTTCCAAATACCGCTACTGCAACACCCGATGCCACAAGCACGCCTATAACGCGATACAAATTCGAGTATTCAGCAAAGTAGTAGTACCCGACCAAACCCGATAATAAAATCAGTACCGCCAAACCTAATTTGACCGTATCCAATACAGTGGAATCAGCTTCCGTTTTACCTGTCACTATTTTTCCCGTTAATCTTGTTAACCCTGCCGCAGTGGCAGGCCAGGAGGGACTTGAACCCCCAACCTGCGGTTTTGGAGACCGCTGCTCTACCAGTTGAGCTACTGGCCTAGAAAACAAAGCAGCGACAGATGAAATCTGTCGCTGCTACGTTAAGCCGGGTAGGATATCACTCAACAACCTTTGATACTACCCCTGCACCTACTGTTCGACCGCCTTCGCGAATCGCAAAGCGTAATCCTTCTTCCATTGCGATCGGTGCAATCAAGCTTACAACCATCTTAACGTTATCTCCTGGCATTACCATCTCGGTGCCTTCAGGGAGATCACAAGAGCCGGTTACGTCCGTGGTCCGAAAATAAAACTGCGGTCGATAGCCATTGAAAAATGGCGTATGACGCCCTCCTTCTTCTTTGGATAGCACATAGACTTCGGCTTCAAATTTGGTATGGGGGTTGATTGAACCCGGCTTACACAGCACTTGGCCTCGCTCGACTTCTTCTCGCTTGGTGCCTCTTAAAAGAATTCCGACGTTGTCGCCGGCGCGTCCTTCGTCAAGTAGCTTGCGGAACATTTCTACGCCGGTACAGGTGGTCTTTCGGGTGTCTTTGATGCCAACAATTTCAATTTCTTCACCGACCTTTACGATGCCGCGCTCGATTCGGCCGGTTACGACGGTACCGCGACCCGATATGGAGAATACGTCTTCTACTGGCATCAGGTAATCGCCGTCAATGGCACGTTCCGGCTCGGGGATGTAGCTGTCCATGGCTTCGACCAGTTTGACTATAGAAGGGGCACCAATATCGCTGGTATCGCCTTCTAGCGCTTTCAGCGCAGAGCCGGTGATGATGGGGGTGTCATCTCCTGGAAAGTCGTAGGTGGAGAGCAGATCTCTGATTTCCATCTCAACCAGCTCAAGTAACTCTTCGTCGTCCACCATGTCCGCTTTGTTCATGTAGACGAGGATGTAAGGTACGCCTACCTGACGGGCTAGCAGGATATGCTCGCGGGTCTGGGGCATAGGGCCATCCGCGGCGGAGACAACGAGGATAGCGCCGTCCATTTGCGCTGCACCGGTGATCATGTTTTTGACGTAGTCGGCGTGACCGGGGCAGTCAACGTGCGCGTAGTGGCGTGCGTCGGATTCGTACTCGACGTGCGAGGTCGCGATGGTAATGCCACGCTCTCTTTCTTCCGGGGCGTTGTCGATTTCGTCAAACGCTTTGACTTCGCCGCCTTGCGCTTCGGCCATGACTTTAGTCAGCGCTGCCGTCAACGTCGTCTTGCCATGGTCTACGTGACCTATCGTGCCAACATTTACGTGTGGCTTCGTACGTTCAAATTTTTCCTTGGACATTGCATCTACTCCAAAATAAATAAAACGTTCAAACTGGAGCCCATAACCGGAGTCGAACCGGTGACCTCGTCCTTACCAAGGACGCGCTCTACCGCCTGAGCTATATGGGCAAACACAGACTATCCACCCATACCCAGCCCTCTAGAAAACTAATGGCTAAACATAAGTATTATTTGGAGCGGGTAGAGGGAATCGAACCCTCATATTCAGCTTGGAAGGCTGAGGTTCTACCATTGAACTACACCCGCAAATTGGTGGAGGGGGAAGGATTCGAACCTTCGAAGGCTGAGCCAACAGATTTACAGTCTGTCCCCTTTGGCCGCTCGGGAACCCCTCCGAATTCAGGCGGCATATTTTCATCGAGAACTGGACACGTGTCAACCTTTACTGAAAACAAAATCTACTAAAATAAAAACCGTGGCTTTTAAAAGCCAGAAATAAGAGCGTCACCAGACGTTGGTATCAAAAACTTTTCAGGGTACTCGACTGCGATTAGATACAAACCATCGGCCGGCGCTGTTACACCCCCAACACGACGATCACATTGCTCCAATAATCGAGAAACCCATGAAATAGGCTTATTACCCTTACCAATTGCTATTAGAACTCCCGCAATATTTCTCACCATATGGTGTAAAAATGCATTCGCTTTAATATCAAGGTAAATTAGATCTCCCAACTGAGACACCGTAATCGTATGAATTGTGCGAACTGGGTGTTTTGCCTGACAACTTAAGGCACGAAAACTTGAAAAATCATGCTCACCAACTAGTGTCTGCGCAGCCTCGTGCATATTATTTGCGTTAAGGGTTTCTCGCACCCAAGTAACTTTTTTATTAATCACAGAGCATCGAGTCTCTCGATTAAAAATCACGTACCGGTATCTTCTTGACACCGCTTTAAAGCGAGCATGAAACTCGTCGCTAACTTGCTTTGCCCAGACAACAGAAACATCATCGGGTAAGTTCACGTTACTCCCCAGCAACCAGGATCGTTCTGTTCGTTCTGCTTCAGAATCAAAATGAACGACCTGCCCCAAAGCATGAACACCTGTATCCGTCCGGCCTGCACAAACAGTTCGAAGCGGGTGATTGGCAACCTTGGCTAGGGAAGCCTCCAAGTCTCGCTGCACAGAGCGCGCATGAGGCTGAGCTTGCCAACCATAGAAGCGACTCCCATCGTATTCAACGCCTAGGGCAATTCGCAAGTTGGCTCCTTGATTATAGAGGTTAGCATTCAAAAATCACTTCAAGCTGGAGAAGCTAATATTTTAGTTTGTGGATTTAAATAGCTTTAGCAAAAGCAC
>FXBE01000003.1_pt1 | contig 46790 bp, 42 predicted proteins | sample 5335311 | NCBI WGS metagenome assembly FXBE01 (sample SAMEA103928390, study PRJEB20085) | sediment metagenome | biome: marine biome; feature: hydrothermal vent; material: sediment | place: Atlantic Ocean | collected 2013-08-06T02:46:56 | depth 0.05 m | reverse complement strand
GTGGTGAGCAGGTCGTCATCGGTCATTTCCAAGTGCGCCTGCCCGCCACCAAACAGTTTCGGGAACATCTCCTGTAGCTTGCTATTAACCAAATCAAACGTGGTCTTGAATCGATCGCGGGTTTCTCGATCAATTTTTTTGATCGCATTTTCTAGCGTATCCAAGGCTTCCGTCAAATCTTCATACTGACTGTCGAGATAGTCCTTGCGCTCGCTTTGTTCCTTGAATTCATCAATGGCGGCTAGATTGATCGCGCCAAGACGCTGAATCCGCACCGCCAGTTGTTCCACTTTCTGTTCCCAGTCACTCGTATTCGCTTCTTGCGGCATTTCTTCGCGCAGTGTTTCAAGATTAAAGTCCGTTTCTTTCAATTGTTCCAACAGGGTTTGACTGCGTACCTTGAGCTCCTGAGAGGCCAATTTCAGCGCCTGTAGCTGGTCGCGCTGCTGATTATGAATCTCTTCATTCTGAAGGCGTTGCTGCTCAAGGTCGCGCAACTCAGTTTCGACGCTTTCTAAACCTTGTCGGCTAACATTGAGCGCCTGCTCTTGGACAACGCGTTTCTGCAATAGCTGTTCGAGCTGCTTTTGAATATCGCGAATAGGATCCTCGCCCGCCGATAGGGCTTGGGCCAGATCAGCCACACGCTTATTCAAGCGTTCCACCTGATCCAACATACGCGCATAATTGTTTTTGGTATTGTCACGCGTTGATTTAATCGACTGCAACTGTAGGTCCTGTTCGTGCATGGTGGTACGCAGACCATCCAGACCACGACGCTTCTCATCCAGTTGCTCGCGATTCACATCGCGCTGATTTTGTAACTCACCGGCTTGTTTGCGAAAAGACTCTGCAGACTCTAGCGCCAGGTTTCGCTTTTTTCGCGCAGCGTCCAATGCCGTCTGCTCATCAGTGATTTGAGTGGCGATCTCTTCCACTTCAGAGTCAAGCGCCCTGCGGCGCTGTTGAGTACTTTCCAAACGCGACTGGCTATTGCTCAGTTTCGACTTCACTTCAGCAAACAATTGATTGGCCTGGCGCGTGGCTGATTGCTGCGTTGATTGTTCCTGCTCTTGCGTTTGCTCGGCCTGCTGCAATTTTTCAAGCGCATCCAATCCTTGTTCGATCGCTTTATCCAGCTGCAGCACTTGATCATTCAGTGTGCCAATTTCTTGTTTGCGTGCCAACACACCGGCGTGTTCATCACGTTCACGGTAGTACCTCAGCCAATGAGGACCCAACCAAAGTCCATCGGGCGTCACCACGGATTGCTGCGCTTCCAAACGGCCACGCATGCGCATCGCCTGCTCTAAATCATCAGCCAGTAAAATATTATTCAGCAAACCAAAAACACTCGCAGGTGCCTTAACCACGCCCCAAAGCGTATCGGCACTTACCGATGAGTCAACAATGCCATGCTCGTAGAGCAAAACATGTCCATTCGATAATTCATGCAAACTTGCAGCATGGCCATCAAGTGAATCGGTTTCTACGGCTTCCAGGTAGTCGCCCAGCACCATTTCGATAACGGCAGACCATTTATCTTCCGCTTCAATCGCCTCGCCCAAACGCGCGGCTTCACTCAGTGCCTGAGTATCCAACCAACTTTGTGCCGCTTGCTGCTCTTTACCTAAAGCGGCTTGCTGTAACGCCTCAAGCGAGGCCAGCCGACCTTTTATCTGACGTGCTTCCCGCTGTTTAGTCTCAAGTTCCTGGCGCGTGGAACGGCTTTTCTCACGTAAGCTTTGAATTTGCGCCTGCGCATTTTCAAGAGCTGCCTGTGATGACTGCCAAGTCTCTTGCTGAGCCGTCACATCGGTCGCCAAACGGGTACATTGCTGTTCCAATGATTCGGTGCTCAAGCGCTGCCGCTCTTCGCCGAGTCGCTGCCGACGCACCTCAAGCTGTTTAGTCTGCTGCTCCAAATGCTCCATACGCGTTTTTTCGACCTGCGCTTGCTGCACGGGTTCAGCGGCGCTGCGGGTATATTCATCCCAACGCGCCTGCCAATCCGACATCGACTTCTCCGCTGCACGCAGTTTTTCTTGGGCCTCGGTAAGTTGGTTCTTGCTGGTATCGCAAACGGGTTGCAATTCGCTTATTTGCTGATCCAGTATTTCTAGTTTTTCTTTGTCCTGATCGATTTCTCGGTTGACCTGTTTTAGCGATAAATCTGCCTCAGACTGTTCTTGTTGCTGGCGATCAACGAGTTCTCGCTGATGTTGGATTGTTTGTTCAGCGCGGGAAATATCGTTACCAATCTGATAAAAAAGTGCCTGCACCAAATTGAAAGACTCAGTGGATTCTGTGCGTTGCTCACGCAAAGTTTCGATATTCGCTTCTGCCTCACGTATCTGCGCCATACGCTTTTCCAACGCGGTTTCCATTTCTCCCTCGCGCGCTTCGCGAGTCTCCAAATCCGCGGAAAAGTCGGCCAATTTCAGGGCGATAACTTCAGCTTTGGTGCGCCGTTCATCCGTTTTATAGGTTTTATATTTCTCCGCCATGGTTGCTTGGCGTTTCAGGTGGCTTAGCTGTTTGCCGATCTCTTCGCGTAAATCATTTAGACGATCTAAATTATCGCGCGTGTGACGCATGCGATTTTCGGTCTCACGGCGACGCTCTTTGTATTTAGAAATACCCGCGGCTTCTTCGAGAAAGACGCGTAACTCCTGAGGTTTAGCCTCGATCAGACGCGAGATCGTACCTTGCTCGATAATCGCATAACTGCGCGGTCCGAGACCCGTGCCGAGGAAGATATCGGTAATGTCGCGGCGGCGGCAGCGTGTACCGTTCAAAAAGTATTGAGATTGACCTTCACGACTCACCTGCCGGCGAATGGCAATTTCATTGTAGCTCGCGTATTCACCGCCAACTGTACTGTCGGTATTATCGAAAACCAATTCTACTGAGGCCTGCGCCACCGGCTTGCGCGCGCTGGAGCCGCTGAAAATAACATCCTCCATGGAACCACCACGCAGATTTTTGGCCGAGGATTCACCCATGACCCAACGAACCGCATCGATGGTGTTGGATTTGCCACATCCATTCGGCCCAACAATGCCGACCAAATTGGAGGGCATAAAAATAGTGGTTGGATCGACGAAGGATTTGAACCCGGCTAGCTTGATTTTAGTGAGCCGCATTATCCCTCAGTAAATATTGAATAGTATCCAGAAACATCTTTTCCTTTATGCTGGTGCCGTATTGATAATGCTACAATTCTGTATTGTACTAATGCGAGTTTTTATGTCGACACAACCCTCCAAATCCTTAGAGACCTTTGCAAACCCGAACTCAGGGCGGGAGTTTACCATCCGAATCAAGGTTCCGGAATTCACTTGCCTCTGTCCGATGACGGGACAGCCAGATTTTGCAAGCTTTGACATTGAATACATACCCGATGAACTCTGTGTGGAACTTAAATCCCTGAAACTCTATATGTGGTCCTACCGTGATGAAGGTGCGTTTCACGAAGCGGTAACCAATACTATTCTAGACGATCTCACTGATGCAACGAAGCCTTTATTTATGCGTATTACCGGTCGCTTTAATGTTCGGGGGGGCATTTATACCGATATTATTGTGGAGCATCGCTCGCCCGGCTGGACAGCGCCAGAACCGGTAATCGTTCCTTAGTCACCGCGTAATTCGTGTCCAACTCAGGGTATGCGCTGGGAATTGACCTAGGAACATCTGGCACCCGAGCCTGTGTTATTGACTCACAGGGAAAGATTATCGCGGAACAGCGTGTAGCGGGGCAAATTATTTCTAGACCCCAATCGGGGTGGGCAGAACAACGACCCGAAGTCTGGTGGAGTGATGTCGTCGCCGTCATTCGCTGCCTGGATGTAAAGATTCGTATGCGTATTTCATCACTGGCGATCGACGGTACTTCAGCTACCCTTCTGCTTTGTGATTCGCAAGGGCAGGTCTGCACACCTGCTCTCATGTATAACGACGCCCGAGCACTGGACCAAGCTGTGAAAATTCGCACTGTGGCCCCAGCCGAGAGTGCGGCCCACGGCGCCTGCTCAAGTCTCGCTAAGCTCCTCTGGTTACTCGAGAATAAATCATCCAACATACCCGCTTATGCATTGCATCAAGCCGACTGGATCAACGCTCATCTTTCGGGGCGGTGGGGGTTTAGCGATTCCAATAACGCATTGAAACTAGGATATGATCCGCTTCTGCGATGCTGGCCTGAATGGCTGGATCAACTTGATATTAATCTAGAACTCTTGCCTAAAGTTCTTACGCCGGGTGAGACATTGGGTGAAATTACTCACTCGGCAGCGCATGAAACAGGCCTGCTTGGACACACTCGTATCGTTGCAGGCACTACCGATAGTATTGCTGCTTTTATCGCAACAGGTGCCATTCAACCAGGAGATGCAGTGACTTCCCTGGGCAGCACTCTAGTTCTTAAAGTCATTTCCAAGCATCCTATTTCCGCCCCAAAATATGGCATCTACAGCCACAAGTACGGTGACGCCTGGTTAGTGGGTGGCGCTTCCAATTCTGGCGGCGCGGTACTTAAACAGTATTTTTCCGCTGAAGAAATCTTAACTTATTCAGCGTTAATTGATCCTAACCAGCCTTCCAACCTTGACTACTATCCTCTTCCCTCTATAGGCGAGCGATTCCCAATTGCAGATGCAAAACTCCAACCTCGACTGGAACCAAAGCCGGATAATGACCCTGTGAAATTTCTACATGGATTGCTAGAAGGTATCGCTAGAATCGAACAATTAGGTTACCAAAGGCTCGCTGAACTAGGCGCACCCGCTACGGGAAAAATACTCACCGTGGGTGGTGGCTCAATTAATCCTCAATGGCGAGTAATGAGAGAGCGGCTACTCGGCAAATCGGTGGAAACCCCAAAATATACAGAAGCTGCCTATGGGGCAGCAAGAATAGCCGCCCGGTCATATTATTTAAAGAGCTCCTAGTTCTGAAGCATTTATGTCGCGCGGACGACATTCTCAACCGAAGAGTTAAGCTGAATCATTTCAGGATGTCCGATATGGAAGCCTTGCAAATAATCCACACCAATGCGCGTTAATGTCGCCTCAATTTCTTCGCTTTCAACGTACTCGGCTATCGTTTTAATTTTCATTATCCCGGCTATTTTCTGGATTGATTCTACTAAGCCATAATCCACAGGATCAATGCTAACGCCCTGAATAAACATTCCATCTAATTTAAGAAAATCGACGGGTAGGTTTTTTAAGTGCGCCAGAGAAGAGAAACCCGTACCAAAATCATCCAAGGCAAAACGACAACCTAAGGCTCTTGTTGCAGAAATAAATTCAATGGCATTAGTGAAATTATCCATAGCCATTGATTCAGTGATTTCAAAACAGAGTTTTTTAGCCACTTGAGGATTACTCTTAAGCCGTGCTTGCACATGCTGGTGAAACTCAGGATCACTAAAGGACGCACTGGATAGGTTTACAGAATAGAATTCGCCCGATGCATTTTCTCCAGTATCAGAACTCAACCATTCAAACACTTGATTAAAAACCCAGCGGTCTAGGATATTTGTTAATTGGTATTGATCGACAACCGATAGAAAGTATTTGGGAGCGATTAAGCGTTCTCCATCACGCATTCTAACGAGTACTTCATAGGCATTAATATAGGCGCCAGAATCTAAACGTTGACGTCGAATGGCCTGTTGGAATAAGCATAACTCATCATTTTTTACCGCAGAGTGAAATTTTTCCAGCCATAGAGCGTCGCCGGTCATTTTTCCAGGGTTCCTCTTGTCTCCATAGACGTGAATCTGGTTGATTCCACGCTGTTTGGAGACATAGCACGCCTGATTGACCAAGTCCATGGCCGTCTCCACAGGGATACCTACATCACTTATGCCTAGCAAACCGATACTTAATCCAACTTCGAAACACTTGTCATCCCAAAAAAACCGAAAGGTTTTATTAGAGTTGTGTAAATCCTGAACAAGCCGCCTCGCCTGATCTAAACTGCAGTGTCGTAATAATATCGAGAATTCGTCTCCCTCGATTCTTGCAAGCACATCGTTTGACCTCACTTTTTTTCGGAACAGACCGGAAAGCTGCTTCAATAACTCATCGCATGCTTGCTTACCCGCAATATCTTTTACCTCGTTAACATAATCGAGATCGAGATAACAAAGCACGTGCTCTTCATCAACCTGTAAACTCTTAATCGCGTCCTTGAGTACCGATTCAAATGTCTCTGTATTTAATAACCCCGTCAAGGGATCATGGTGAGCATCAAAACCTAGGTACCCAGGAATTAATTGGGAGCCACTTGCATCGATAATTGAACCACGATACCCAGCAAATCCAATCGTCGCGGAATAATAGGGATTGCCAATTATTTTTACCCGACGTAGCCCACCCTGACTTTTCAGCTCACAAGATACTTCTAAAGGCTGTTCATTCGCTGCCATTTTCGAAAAATTAGACAACCCTTCTTTATTTAGAAACTCCTTAAAAAACTCGCTAAAACTGGAATTTTTATAATGCCCCGTTGGAAGGGCGAGTTTATTCTCTGGTCCGCTGCCCAAAAAAGTTAATCGAATTTCAGCATCAGTCTCCCAAAAATAATCTCCAACGCTATAGGCAAAATCCTTAAAGCGGCTGAGGGCAGTATTAAGCGATTGCTGCTCTTTTTTTAGCTGATTAATAGTATCGCCCAACTTTTGAGTTAGAAAATCGGCATACCCCTCGGATCTAGCGTCACTGTCATTTAATTTAGCTTGCGTATTAAAGGCAGATTGAGCACGACTCCCAGAATATACATTGATAGCCGTATCGATTAGATCTTCAACCGAGGCTGGTTGGGAGATAATGAGTTCAGCACCACTTTTAGCGGCCAAATATTTGTCTTCGAGCGTGACGAAACCAGGCTTGTACAAAACCACAGGGAGAGAAGAAAAATCGCTTTCCCGCTTTAGTGCCTGACAAAATGCAAAGCCATCCATTTCAGGTAACTGCCTGCCCGCAACAACAATATCAATCTTCTGCCGATGCAGTGTCTCCAATCCTGCATAGGCATGTCCGGCAATATAAACATCCTTAAAACTCTTATCCAGCGCAGTGGACCAATATTGTATTAAATCAGCGTTAATATCGACTAACAGTATTGACAGATTTTTTGCGGTAAACATGAAATATTGCTCTCTTCTAATCCTTAAAGATGCACAAAGTCCTAAATAAAATAGTGCGTGAGTATTACACTGAGTCTGAGGCTTAGTTAGAGATATTAATCGGAACAAACTCGTGTTGAGGGCATCTCTATTTATTCATGGATTGGCACCTTAAGCCCAGAATTCCAAATAGCTGGTTACCAAGTACTCGCAATAGAACAACTATTACAAGCACTTAGCGCCTTGCGGGTGACCGAAGGAAATGCCCTTGGGTAAAAATTCTGAACCTCAATCTGCTCCACCCAGAATCAATAAAGATGCCCTTAAATACAACTTTTTCTAATTCTATCAACCCCTTCAGCCAAACGCTCACGACTCGTAGTATATGCGAAACGCAGATACGATGACGGATTACTCACACTAAAATCCATACCTGGCGTCACCGCAACTCCAGCGTTTTCAAGTAGCTGTGTTGCCAAAGAACCGCTATCTTGCGCCACTTCACTGCAATCCCCGTAGAGGTAAAAAGCCCCTCTGGGTGTATAGGGAAAGTGGAAGCCTATCCCTTCCAAAGCGGGTAGTAAAAAGTCTCGACGCGCCTGAAATCTCTCTCGACGTTGCTCCAAAATACCTCGGCTCTCTTCCGAAAAAGCGGCTAACGCCGCATATTGAGAGGGTGTTGCCGTTGCTAAAAACAGATTTTGAGCGAGTTTTTCCAATTCGGGAATGGCATGCTCAGGCGCTACAAGCCAACCCACTCGCCAACCGGTCATGCCAAAATATTTAGAGAAACTGTTGACCGCATAAACATCGGACCCAAGCTCCAATGCGGTCATATCTAGAGCGTCATAAACCAACCCCTGATAGATCTCATCGACAATTAAAAACCCCTCTCGCGCAGTCACAGCAGAATGGATGCCTTTAAGCGTTTGTCGATCCAACACAGTGCCCGTCGGATTAGATGGCGTAGTTACTATGACACCACGAGTGAGCGCATTGTTCCAATTCTTATTGATTACATCGGCATTCAATTGATAATTATCTTTCGACGCGACGACAACCGGGACGGGGGTTCCACCATAGAGATGAATAATATTACGGTTACAAGGATACCCTGGGTCCGACATCAAGACTTCATCACCGGGCTCAACCAGCAGGGCCATTAGCAATTGCAAAGCACCGGATGCGCCGGGTGTTATAGCAATTCGCTGTGGCGAAATGTCTAATCCATAGCGAGTTTGGTAATAATCACTAATTGCTTCTCTGAGTGCAGGAAGTCCTAAAGCAGGCGTGTAATGCGTTCGACCTTCATTTAGGGCCTTTATTCCAGCGGCCATAATAGGTGCAGGTGTTGCAAAATCGGGTTCACCCACTTCCATGTGAACAATATCCTTGCCCTGAGCTTCCAGATCTCTCGCCTCGCCCAACAGGCGCATAACATGGAAGGGTTGGATTTGACGGGACCGTTCGGAGAATGCTTTCATTATCTACAACGACTCGAACTAAATTTCCTCGGCTGCCTAGTGGTGAAATAATTCAGCTCAATGCAATATGAATCCGCTCGCTTCTTAGCGGCGCACTACCCGAGCTTTTTCCTTTTGCGTATTAGAAATTCTAGATTTTTTCTTATCCGCAAAAGGGTTTTTTCCAGTTTTGAATTCCAATCGAACGGGCGTGCCCACCAATTTGAGCTTATCGCGGAAATAATTATTTAAGTAACGCTTATAAGCGCCGGGAATGCGGTCTGTCTGGTTGCCATGAATGACAAAAACAGGCGGGCGTTTACCACCCTGGTGCGCAAACCTTAATTTAATCCGCCGCCCCTTCACCAGAGGAGGTTGATGTCGGTTAACAGCGACCTCCAGCATATTCGTTAATCGCGTGGTGGAGACATCAATCCGTGATGCTTTATAGGCGCGTTGAACCGCTGGATAGAGAAGACCCACACCCGTACCATGCAGGGCTGAAATCGTATAGTGCTCGGTAAAATCCAGAAAGGGCAACTTGCGTGCATAGTCTTCCAATAGTTGTTCACGGGTTTCGATCTCGAGATTATCCCATTTGTTAAGCACTACAATAATCGCTCTGCCTGCTTCCAGAGTCAGACCAATCAAATGAACATCTTGTTCGGTAATACCTGCTTGTGCGTCCAGCACGTTGATCACTACATCTGCCCGATCAATCGCATCCAACGTTTTGACCACACTAAATTTTTCGATCGCCTCGTGAACTCGAGCGCGACGGCGAACACCCGCCGTGTCGATCAGCACATATTCCTGTCCATCTCTTTCGAAAGGTACGAAAATACTGTCCCGCGTGGTGCCAGGAATCTCGCTGACGACGACTCTCTGCTCACCAAGAATGCGATTTAATAGCGTCGATTTACCGACATTAGGCCGGCCAACAAAGGCAAGGCGAATACCCGGAAGATCCTTTGGGGGTAAGGTTTCATCCTCTTGTGCTGTGGTTAAATCTGCCAACGTACTGCTGATCAATTTTTGCAGACCTCGCTTGTGTGCGGCTGCGATTGCGCACACTTTGGAAAATCCAAAATGATAAAAATCGCTCAGCGCTTGATCGGCATCTAATCCCTCAGTTTTGTTAACAGCCAGCGTTACCGGTTTGCCTGATTGACGCAATTCTCTGGCTATGACCTCATCACCAGAGGTTATCCCCTGCCTGCCATCCAACAACCAAATGACGTGGTCCGCTTCTTCGATACCTCTATGAGTTTGCCCAACCATTAATTGATCAAGCTGACCACGCTCATCGGTTAAACCACCGGTATCGATGACAATGTAATCCCCCCCTAGACATCCAATACCGTATTGCCGATCCCGGGTCAGCCCCGGAAAATCGGCTACGAGGGCATCTCGTGAGCGCGTTAGTTGATTAAATAGTGTTGATTTACCGACGTTGGGCCGGCCAACGAGGGCGATGACGGGTCTCATTTTATTCGGAAAGAGACCAACTGCTTAGCTTGCCGCCTTTACCCAAGACCACCAGTTGCTCTCCCAATACGCGTGGCATTGACAATACGCCCGCTCTGTCGATCCGCTTGCGAGCCAAAAAGCTACCGGTGGCCCGATCCAGCCAATGTAGATAACCTTCAAAATCGGCCACTACGACCTTATTGCCAACCACTTCCGGTGTTGTAACTGCACGAAATTTAAGTGCCTCTTGCTTCCAAAGAGTGGCCCCACTGCTTCGCTCAAGCGCCCAAACGACACTATTTTCATCCGTATAAAAAACCTGTTTATCATCGACCACCAGACCATTTGGGCTTGAAGCATCCTCGCGCCACTGAATCTGACCTTTACTCGCATCCACGGCTGCAATCTTGCCGTTATATGTCACCGCATAAACTGTGCCGCCCTGCAGATCTATGCGACCATCAATATCGACCATTCGCTCAAGTTCACTACGACCACTGGACTGAGCGATGGTCTTTTCCCACAAAACTTCACCGTTCTTCTGCGAGAGCATTATAAGGCGGCCATTATCAAGACCCGCAATCACCACGCCTTGTTCAAGTATCGGAGTATTCTGCGAATGCAAGCTTAGAGCCGGTGCCTCGCGATGAACCTTCCAGCGCGTTTCACCCGTCGCCTTATCTAAACCATAGAGATAACCATCACCACTGCGGGCCACAAGCATGCCATCTGCGACCGCCGAAATTGCTGCGACTTGACTGGATAGTTGCTGCTTCCAAACTTGTTTGCCCGTATCAGTAGCTAAAGCGATAAGGCCTCCCTCATCGGTACCCACAATGACAACATCCTCTCCACCGTTGACACCCGCAGTAACGGCTTCATTGAGATTATTTTCCCAAAGCGATTTGCCATCATCCGGTTGGTACGCACTGACTAGACCATTACTGGTCACCACCACAATGCTTTCAGTCGAAATGAAGGGGTCGAGGTGCAAATAAAACTTACTAAGTCCTTTACCGGTATTTTGCGACCAATTCTTTTTGACCGTTAGGCTAGAATCAATATCCACAAGTTCGGTAGGCGGAGATACATTATCCTTACCTCCGCACGAGATGAGTACTAAGGATAAGAGGAGTATGGAAAACTTCAACCTAGAAAAACCGATTGGGCGCAGAAAAGACTCGCGAGATATTGATGTGCACAGTGAATTAAAAAATTGCGTGGTCATCTTATTGATGGTGAGCAAGTTTTTTAATTTGCTGGGTGCATTTAGAGTTTGCGTGGACTTCGGTGAGCCAATTGATTTTTCTAGGTTCAAGAAACATTCTCCTGAGCCGCACCTAAGGAGTCTCGTTTTAATTGCAGATACTCACTGCGCCCGCCCGCGGTCAGCAAAGCTTTGTCATAGGCGGCTCTCGCCTCATCAAGATTTCCCTGCGCGCGTAAAGCATCGCCACGCAACTCCTCTGTCAGAGAAACATAGCCAGCCGGTAACTCTGTACCTAGCATTGATAGCGCATCATCGTATTTTTCCATCGCAATCAATACTTGCGCCAGACGTAAACGACTCACTTCTTGGAGCTCTTGCTCGTTGGAATTGCCCATTGCCCAACGTAACTTTGACTCAGCTTCGGCAAGATTATTCTGCTCAACGTAGATTTTTGCCATCGCAAGAGCACCCAACGCTGCATAAGGCGTACCATCGTAATCCTGCATCAGTTTTTCTTCGAACACCTTGGCATCTTCTAAAGCCGAGGATTCCACCGCCCCGGTCAATTGCGAATACAATTCAGACGCAGCCATGCCCTGTGTTTCCCGGTGGTCTTTCCAACTGTTCCAGCCAAATAGAATACCTAGTCCCAACACCACGCCAGCAATCAAATAGCGGCCATTTTCTTGCCACCATTTTTTGAGTGCTTCTACTTGTTGCTCTTCTGTTTCGTATGCCATTCTCAACCTCTAAAATAATCTATCAATCTGTCATTGGTCGCTATAAATTCATAGTGGAAAATCTACTATGTACCGGGAACGCCGGTTTCCATAGCGCCATCAGAAACTTTTATTTCACCACGAAGAGCACGAAGGAAAATTATTATCTATCAATGCATTAACTTCATGCACTTCGCGTCCTTCGTGGTGAAAATAATTTTTATAACAAAACTCACTAACCGTACATATACTTATTCAATGACTAATTATAAGCCACTCAGCACCTCGCAGGTCGCCGCATAATCCAAGGTTTGTTGGGATCCAACTGCTTCGCGTAGCGTTTTAACACTTATCATGCTGTTTTGCATTTCCTCTCCAGCAAGAATCAATGCTAGTTGCGCTCCGCTCTTATCCGCACGTTTGAGCTGGGCTTTAAAACTGCCAGCCGCTGCATTAACCAATAATCTCAACCCCGGAACATCTGAGCGTAACCGCTCCGCCAGCATGTAGGCCTGGGACTGAGCATCCTCACCTACGGCAACAAGATAGGCGTGCGGTTGATCAAGAGTATTGGCTTCATCACCAGGGTTCACAAGTTCAAGGAGACGCTCCAGGCCCATCGCAAAACCTGCCGCTGGCACTTGCCGGCCACCCAGTTGCTTCACCAAACCATCGTAACGCCCGCCTGCACAGATGGTACCTTGGGCTCCGAGATCACCACTGATCCATTCAAAAACGGTACGGCTGTAATAATCAAGGCCACGCACCAAACGAGGATTCACGACATAATCGATACCCACTGCATCTAGCATGGATTTTAGTTGTGCAAAATGCTCAACCGATTCGTCGTCTAGGTGATCCTCTAGAGAAGGAGCCTGACTAATAAGCTCCGCCATCTTGGGATTCTTGCTATCTAGAATGCGCAGGGGATTGCTTTCCAGCCGCCGAAGACTATCCGCATCCAGCGCGTCTTTGTGCGCGGAAAAATAAGCGCTTAACTTTTCACGGTACTGGGCTCGTGCTTCCGGACTGCCCAATGAATTTAATTCAAGAGTGACCTGATGAATTCCCAAAACCTTCCATAAACGGGCTGTCATAGCGATCAACTCAGCCTCTACTTCCGGCCCTTCGATGCCAAAGATTTCTACGCCAACTTGATGAAACTGCCGGTAGCGGCCTTTTTGCGGTCGCTCGTGACGAAACATGGGCCCCAAATACCACAAGCGCTGTTGCTGATTATGCAAAAGGCCGTGCTGAATACCCGCTCTGACGCAGCTAGCCGTTCCTTCAGGCCGAAGCGTGAGGCTATCTCCATTGCGATCGGCGAAGGTATACATCTCCTTCTCCACGATATCAGTCACCTCACCGATGGAGCGCTTAAAAAGATCCGTCTTTTCCACGATCGGCATACGAATTTCATGATACCCATAACCACTCAGAACCATCCGCACGTTAGATTCTAACCAATGCCACATCCCGCTTTGGTCCGGCAGAATGTCGTGCATACCGCGAATGGTTTGGATATTAGAACTCATGGTAATTAATGTTTTTAAAGTGTTGCGGCTTCTGTGGAGGTGGGAAAATCTATTCTAAGTGAGTGCTCGCATTCATCCGCTTCGGTCGAATTTTTTAACTCCCGTTCTGTCATCACGCACAACCAAAGTAATTTTGGATCGTCTTCCGGTAAGGCATCCGCCGCACGTTGCCGAAAGGCCCTGGAAGCAAGGTAACGCTTTTCCTGATAGGTCAATAGAGCCATCTGGTACAAAGCAGAAACATAGCCTTCTTTTTTATCCAGTGCCTTACGAAAAAAGCTTTCCGCCTGTTCAGTATCCTTATGACGGGCCGCGCACATACCCGCATTTAAATAAGCATATTCTGGCGTCTCATAAAGCGGGTTGGCAACCGCCTTTTTGAATTGCTTCAAGGCCTCCTCAACTCTGTCCTGTTGGCATAAAAATGCACCGAAATTATTGTGAGCTTCAGCGTCGTCAGGATCAAGCTTGGTGGCTTTATCAAAATACTTAGCGGAACTTGTCATATTGCCAAGTTTTTCCTCTAAGCGAGCATAGGCCCAGTTCGCTCTTGATGAATTAGGCGCTTCTTTAAGTGCTTTCTCGAGTTTTATTTTTGCCAGGGCAGGGCGATCTTTCTGCAGGTAAGACAACCCCAGTTGGACGTTTAACTCTGCGGCTTGCAAATTCTCACCACTACCCGCACCAGCTTTTAATCCAGAGCAGGACGATAAAAAGAAAACCGCCATAACCACAACAATCAAATTTAGTTTTTTCATAACGCTCCTTGTTCAATACGTATAAAATGCTGCTCTCGGCGACTCTTATCCTGGATTTTCCCCGCCAGTTGTCCGCAGGCCGCATCAATATCATCGCCGCGTGTTTTACGCGTGATCGTATTCACGCCTTTGGCATACAAAATATCTCTGAAGCGATCTATTACCCGCTGCGAGGAACGCTTGTATTGGGTTCCTTTAAACGCATTAAATGGAATGAGATTGACCTTCGACGGCACATCCTGCAAGGTTTTAACTAACTGCTGAGCATGTGCAGGAGAGTCGTTAATACCGTCAAGCATGACGTATTCGAAAGTGATGCGATCGCGCTGCGCCTTACGGGCTAGAAAACGTTTGCAGGCCGCCATTAAATCTTCAATCGGATACTTGCGATTTAACGGCACTAATTGGTTTCGCAAAAGATTATCTGGTGCATGCAGAGAAACGGCCAGCGAAACATCAATCATTTCTCCAAGCCGGTCGAGAGCGGGAGTGACACCTGAGGTACTTAAAGTAACGCGCCGCTTGGAGAGACCGTAACCATTGTCATCCAGCATAATCCGCATTGCAGCCACGACATTATCGAGATTCAACAAGGGTTCGCCCATTCCCATCAGCACAATATTGGAAATAATCCGCTCTTTTTTAGCACCTGCCTGAAGCAACTCTTGCTCAAGTCTTTGGCGGGCAATAAAGACTTGACCAATAATCTCAGCGACGCTCAGATTACGGTTAAATCCCTGCCGGGCTGTCGCACAAAACGTACAGTCCAACGCACAACCCACTTGCGATGAAATACACAAAGTACCTCGGTCACCTTCGGGAATAAAAACGGTTTCAATACACTGCTGATCACTTAGCCTTAAAAGCCATTTGAACACACCATCGATGGAAGGCTGTTCCGATACAACTTCAGGTGCTTTAATCTCAGCGATATCCGATAATTTCTGCCGCAAGGCTTTACTGACATTGGTCATCAGAACAAAATCTTCAACGCCGTGTTGGTGAATCCATTTGAATACTTGACGCGCACGAAAGGCGGGCTCACCCAGATCCTTAAAAAAGGCCTCCAAGGCCTCGTGTTCTAAATCAAGTAGGTTGACGATACTCATCTCGTGCGTGGATAAACCTCTTCAGCAGAAAAGAAGTAAGCGACTTCAACAGCTGCTGTCTCAGGGGCATCGGAGCCGTGTACGGCGTTTTCCTGCAGAGATCCGGCGAAGTCGGCGCGTATACTGCCAGATGCCGCATCAGCTGGATTTGTCGCCCCCATTAACTCTCGATTTTTGCTGATTGCATTCTCACCTTCGAGCACTTGAATCATCACGGGACCCGAGGTCATAAAGGCCACCAACTCACCGAAAAACGGGCGCTCTTTATGCACTGCGTAGAACCCTTTCGCATCTTCCTTGCTTAAATGAGCCATGCGCGCTGCAATAATCTGCAAGCCCGCTTTTTCAAAGCGCATCAGAATTTCACCGATCAAGTTGCCGGCCACTGCATCAGGCTTAATAATTGATAATGTTCGCTCTACTGCCACGCTGTTCTCCCGTGATATCTCTTAAAACTAAGGCGCTATGCCGCATAATCACAGCATTTTACGGGGAGCACCGTGGACAGGCAAACATAATCCTAGAACATGGAGGAAAACAGACTTAATTTACGGTAGCAACTACCTAGAGCCCACACGAATATCTATATTTCACCACGAAGAAAGACACTAGCAATCAAGTTATACTTCGTGATCTTTGTGTACTTCGAGGTGAAATATCGTCTGTTGGCAAACTCGCTGAACATGTGCAGCGATTAATAGGACTTATTCAAGCTCCTCTATCCAAGCAAGCTGAATGGCTTCCAAAATTCTCTCACCGGAACGCTCGGGATTATCATCAAACTCTGGCAGACCCATTATCCATTGGCGTAGGTCGACAAAATTTACCGCCTTCGGATCTACATCGGGATAGGCCTCGCTGAGCTCGATAGCGATATCTATGGTATCGTTCCATTTCATATCAGTGATTCTCCGAGATCATATTGATCGTGTATTTGGGAATTTCAATCACCAAATCGGTATCCTCAACCAGAGTCTGGCAACTTAAACGGGAATCAGGATCAAGACCCCAGGCCTTGTCAAGAAGATCATCTTCATCTTCGGTGGATTCAGATAATGACTCGCCGCCTTCACGTATATGCACATGACAGGTCGTGCAGGCGCAGGATTTTTCACAGGCATGTTCGATTTCGATGCCGTGCTTCAATGCAACATCACAGATTGAAACCCCAGACTCGGCCTCTATAACCGCTCCTTCCGGGCAGATTTCTTCATGTGGTAAAAATATAATTTGGGGCATTTGCTTAATCCGAGTTAAATTCATCAACCTTATGTCCCGCCATGGCCTGACGGATACTGTTATTCATGCGGCGCTCAACGAACACTTCAGATACCTGCTCGATCTTTAATATAGCGTCTCGGATGGCTTGGTGATCCGTCCCATCACGTTGCTGAAGTAATGATGCTCTTGCCGCCGCAATTGCCGAAGTTTCTGCATCGTCCAACAGACGCTCTCCGTCTTTGGCCAATGCGGCATCGAGCGCTTCAATCACTCGATCAGCCTCGACCTGTTCTTCGCGCAAACGCCGCTGCTCCAAATCTTCCTGTGCGTAACTCATTGAGTCGCGCAGCATACGTTCGATTTCTTCATCCTCAAGGCCATACGAGGGTTTAATCTGGATATTTGTTTTGACGCCCTTGGTTTGTTCTTCAGCACTCACATTAAGCAGCCCATCGGCATCAACCTGAAACGTCACCTGTATCCGCGCAGCGCCAGCCACCATTGGCGGTATATCGCGCAATTCAAAGCGGGCTAATGAACGGCAGTCTGACACCAGATCGCGCTCACCTTGCAGGACATGTATAGCCATTGCTGTCTGGCCATCTTTATAAGTGGTGAATTCCTGCGCACGCGCCACGGGCAAGGTGGTGTTGCGTGGAATAATGGTTTCTACCAAGCCACCCATGGTTTCGATCCCCAAAGACAAGGGAATGACATCCAGCAACAGCATTTCGCCTTCAGGATTATTCCCTGCCAAGACGTTAGCCTGAATCGCAGCACCCACCGAGACCACGCGATCTGGATCAATATCGACACGAGGCTCACGCTCAAAAAATGCTCCAATTTTCTCTCGTACTAGTGGCACGCGGGTGGAACCACCCACCATCACAACTTCATTAATTTCATCTTTAGAAATACCCGCATCGCGCAATGTCCGACGACAAGCTAATAAGGTCTTTTTAACCAGGGGTTCTATCAGCGAATTAAAGACCTCCCGGGTCAGCTTATCTTTCCACGACGAGCCATCAGACAGATCAAGCACTAAATCCACCCGATCCTCTGTCGTCAGTTTTTCCTTAGCCGCACAGGCCTCGGCCATTACTCGCCGCATTAAATGGTAGTCATCTGATTCGCCAATCTCTGCGGAATCAAGCATCCAGCGAGCAATTGCTTGGTCTAGATCATCGCCACCCAACGCACTGTCACCACCCGTCGCCAATACTTCAAAGACACCTTGGTGTAAACGTAAAATAGAAATATCAAAAGTACCGCCGCCTAGGTCATAAACGGCGATCACGCCTTCCTTCCCCTTATCGAGGCCATAGGCAACAGCGGCCGCGGTAGGCTCATTTAGCAACCGAAAAACATTCAGACCCGCAATCCTGGCGGCATCCTTGGTTGCCTGGCGTTGCGCATCATCAAAATACGCGGGCACGGTAATAACAACACCGCCAAGTGCACCACCCAATGTGGCTTCAGCCCTCGCCTTAAGTACTTTTAAAATCTCGGCAGAAACTTCAATAGGTGTCACTTCACCTGCGTCGGTAATAATCCGCGGGACGTTACTTTCTGTCGTGGCAAAACGATAAGGAACATGGCCCGACAAGCTTTTCACTGCATTCTGTGATCGCCCCATCAGACGTTTTACAGACGCGATCGTATTAAGCGGATCCTCAGTGGATGCCATTCGAGCTGCAGCCCCTACGCTTACCGATTGATCAGCGAAATACCGAACCACCGAGGGCAATAAAGACTGATCCTGATCATCCACCAAAACTTCAGCGACGCCGCTCCGGACAGTGGCCACGAGCGAATTCGTTGTACCCAGATCGATACCGGCTGCAAGGCGGTGCTCATGTGGCGCAGCCGACATTCCGGGTTCAGATATTTGCATTAACGCCATTTGGGCACCTCCATTAGTTCTGGGTGAGATAGATTGGGATTCAGGATTTTTACCCTAAGGGTATTTCCTTCGGTCACCCGCAAAGCGCTAAGTGATTGTAATAGTAGGTTCTATTACGGTCATTTAGCAACGCCGCTATTGGAAATCCCAGACCCAAGCTACTCATACATGAATTATTGGAGGTGCCCATTAGATCAGCTCATCCTCAAGACGTGCCTCAACTTCATTCAGTTGCATTAGAAGACGATTATAAAACTGTAGTTTCATCAGGCTTTCCTGCGCGGCGCTGTTATTGTCAGCAGCATATTCTTTCTCAAAAACCCCGAACAGGCTTGTATTCTCTACCAAAATATCATCCCTCAAAGCATCAACACTGGTTAGCGGATCAGAGGTATTCGGAAGATCCTCCAGGCGCTCTCGATATTCCATTTGATGCATGAGAAACTCTGTATCTGATGTCGTACGTGCATCGCCAGAAACATTAATACCACGAAGTTTTAATAAATAAAAACCTCGCGTTAACGGTGTCTTAAGGGTTTCATAAGCCTCATTAATCAATGCTGCGAACTGCACGGAAAGCCTACGGGTCTGTGCATCGGCATTGGCAAAACGATCGGGGTGAGATTCAGCCTGCAAGCTGCGGTAACGGCTTGCTAACTGGTTAGTGTCAACATCAAAACGAATGGGCAAGGAGAACAACTCGAAATAGTCCGCCGCGAGATCAATATGCATCGATTTATTTTAGACAATGTTTAAAACGCTGTGAGCGTTTATACAGTGAAACTCTCACCACAGCCGCAGCGATCCTTTTCATTGGGATTATTGAACCTGAAACCTTCGTTCAACCCCTCGCGGGTAAAATCCAGTTCGGTGCCATCTAGGTAGACCAAGCTTTTGGGATTAACGAGAACCTTAACGCCCTTTTCTTCATAGACGGTATCGTGTTCATTGATTTCATCTGCAAATTCAACGGTATAGGCCATACCCGAGCAACCCGTCGTTTTGACACCCAAGCGCACGCCAACGCCCTTACCTCGATTCTCGAGAAACTTATTAACACGTTCGGCTGCTGCGTCGGTTACAGTAATCGTCATATCGGGAGACCCGCTATGCGGTTTCTTTCAGTTCGGCTGTATTCTTTTGCTGGTAATCACTGATGGCTGATTTAATCGCATCTTCGGCTAATACCGAGCAATGGATTTTTACAGGAGGCAACGCCAACTCTTCAGCAATATCAGAATTCTTAATTTCACTCGCTTCATCCAACGTTTTACCCTTAACCCATTCGGTCAGCAGACTACTGGACGCAATCGCGCTACCGCAGCCATACGTCTTGAACTTAGCGTCTTGGATAACGCCTTGCTTATCAACCTGAATCTGCAGCTTCATTACATCACCACAGGCGGGCGCGCCGACCATGCCCGTTCCAACCGTCAAGTCATCCTTGTCCATCGTGCCGACGTTGCGTGGATTTTCGTAATGATCAATCACTTTTTCACTGTATGCCATGGTGCTATCTCTCCTCAAATATAATTTAGGCCGACCTCAATGGGCCGCCCATTCGATTGATTTAATATCAATACCATCCTGATGCATATCCCATAATGGCGAAAGATCACGGAGTTTTGTAATGGCGCCTTTAACCAAATCAATCGTATAGTCGATCTCTTCTTGGCTGGTGAAACGGCCTATAGTGAAGCGAATGGAAGAATGAGCCAGTTCATCATCGCGACCCAAAGCCCGCAGCACATAACTCGGTTCCAGCGATTCCGAAGTACAAGCCGAGCCACTGGAGACCGCAATATCCTTCAGGGCCATAATCAAACTTTCGCCCTCAACAAAATTGAAGCTCGCATTTAGATTACCTGCCACGCGTTGCTCAAAATCGCCATTCAAATAAACTTCATCGATATCTTTCAGGCCATTCCAAAGTCGATCGCGTAACATACGCACCCGTTCATTCTCTGTCGCCATCTCTTCTTTCGCGATCCGAAAAGCCTCACCCATTCCCACAATCTGATGCGTTGCTAGCGTGCCCGAGCGCATCCCCCGCTCATGACCACCGCCATGCATCTGCGCTTCAACACGGATACGCGGCTTTCTGCGAACATAAAGTGCGCCCATTCCTTTTGGGCCATATATCTTATGTGCCGAAAAGCTCATTAAATCGACTTTTAGCGTCTGTAAATCAATGGGCACTTTGCCAGCACTCTGGGCGGCATCGACATGGAATATTATTTTCCGTTCACGGCACAACTCGCCGATAGCCGCAATATCCTGAATAACCCCGATCTCATTATTCACATGCATCAGAGAAACCAGGATGGTGTCCTCACGCATTTCTGTCTTGAGTTTTTCAAGGTCAATCAAACCCGTAGGCTCGGGGACCATATAGGTTATCTCAAAGCCCTCTCTTTCCAACTGCCTGCAAGTATCCAACACGGCCTTGTGTTCGGTCTTGCAAGTAATAATATGCTTGCCTTTCTTTTGATAAAAATGCGCAACACCCTTGATGGCTAAATTGTCACTTTCCGTTGCACCGCTCGTCCAGGCGATCTCTCTAGGATCAGCGCCGATCAAATCAGCTACTTGTTTACGAGCTTCAACGACACCCTCATCTGCCGCCCAGCCAAAGGTATGGCTGCGAGATGCCGGATTACCAAAAGCCCCGTCCTTGGTAAGATACTCAGCCATTTTTTCCGCAACACGTCCATCTACGGGCGTGGTTGCGCTGTAATCTAGATATATAGGTAGTTTAAGTGTCATGATGAAACCTTAGTTTGAAGCCACTGGGTGCGGGAATACAAAATTCATACGCTTAGCTTCCTCATCCTGACGGTGCGCAATTTCCTTGATTTCGGGGCGATCAACAAATTGATCCAGCGTGATGCCATCTAGAAACTCATACAACCGGTGACTAAGGTCCTCCCAGAGCTCATGGGTCAAGCAGCGCTCGCCATCCTGACAGTCTCCTTCACCCTTACAGCGCATTACGTCTACATTTTCATCGACTGCAGTAATAATCTCTGCCACGGTCACCAGGTGCGGCATTTTTGCGAGCCGATATCCACCACCGGGACCACGCACACCTTCTACCAAATTCTTTTTACGCAACTTCGCAAACAGCTGTTCAAGATAGGACAGAGAGATCCCTTGAGTTTGGGATATATCCGCCAGTGTCACAGGACCTTCTCGATCATGTAATGCGAGATCCATCATTGCCGTTACGGCATAACGGCCCTTTGTTGAAAGCCTCATATTCTTAAACCTCTCAGAGCAATACCTGAGTAAATTGATCAGGCTTTATTTATACAATACCTTACTAAATTAGTCAACTATTACAAGCCAAGTTAGGGTGTTGATGATAAGAACTATTACCAACACGGTTCGGCCGATTAAAACTCAGACTTGAGTCGCTAGACCATCCGTAGGCAAATGCTCATTAGCACGATCAGTTAAAGATCCTGTGTCGAACCCATGACCTTGTCTACGGCAATAATTCAACCACTTATAGAGAAAACGGTTTGTTCTCCATCGATGCAGCAAGGCAGCATCTGTTTGCCTCAGCGCTACCCCAACTATTTCTTTCGGTCCCAAACTTAAAACTTCAGCCTGCCGAGCATCATGATAGATGCGCAGCGTTAGATTCGGGCGCAATACGTTATCTGCCATTTCATAAGTTAAACGAAAAGTAGTGGTATGCCGCGACTGCTCGATAATAATAAGATGTAAATCATGGGCATCAGAAACCTGAGAAACCACATGACCTGTGATATCTTTAATCGGCGGGCAGAGGCATTTTAACCGCATGTAGTTATGCTCGTACAAGTCCATAAGTGCGGCAAAACTACGCGGTTTGGGGCTTTCACAAAATTTACAGCTCTCAGGCCAACGCATCGAAAAATCTTAACACAGATTTTTAAACACACAGGCTGGGAAACAGAAAAATGGACCAAAATAGCGGCATCATCTCGACGAAACCCTTTAACGACCAGAAGCCCGGTACCTCCGGCTTGAGAAAACCGGTCAAAACCTTCCAGCAACCCCATTACCTGGAAAATTTTGTACAAGCCATCTTTAATACCCTGCCAAAGATTGAAGGTGCCCGACTGGTACTCGGTGGTGACGGTCGCTACTACAATCGAGAAGCCATCCAGATCATTATCCGCATGGCTGCCGCCAACGGCATGGGTGAACTGTTAATTGGCCAGGACGGCATACTTTCAACGCCCGCAGCATCCCATCTTATTAGAAAGCATCAGACAGACGGTGGCATTATCCTTTCTGCCAGCCACAATCCCGGTGGGCCTGACAAAGACTTTGGCATTAAGTTTAATACGCCCAATGGTGGCCCCGCCCCGGAAAAAATCACCGAGGCAATTTTCTCCGGATCCAAGCAGCTGATTGAGTACCGAATCAGCGAAGCGCGCGACCTGGATATCGACAAGCCCGGAGAATTCGAACTGGGATCGCTGAAAATTCACGTTATTGATTCTGTTGCCGACTACAGCCATCTTATGCAATCACTGTTCGATTTCGATCAGATTCGCGATTACCTGCAAGGCAGCGACCGTCGCATCGCTTTCGATGCCATGCATGCTGTCACCGGCCCCTACGCCAAACAAATATTTGAACAGGTGCTAAATTGTCCAACCGGTACCGCCTTTAACGCCGAACCCTTACTCGATTTCGGCGGTGGCCACCCCGACCCCAATCTTGCTCACGCCAAAGAACTGGTTAAACAAATGTTCACCGATGATGGCCCATTTTTCGGCGCGGCCTCCGATGGTGATGGTGACCGGAATATGATTCTCGGACGCAATATTTTTGTTACCCCTAGCGACAGCCTCGCCATTCTCGCCGCCAATGCGACCGTCGCTCCGGGCTACAAGAAAGGCCTCGCCGGCGTCGCCCGCTCCATGCCCACCAGCGCTGCGGTGGATCGTGTCGCAAAAAAGCTTGGCATTGAATGCTACGAGACCCCCACAGGCTGGAAATTTTTCGGCAATCTGCTCGATGCGGGAAAAATCACCCTCTGCGGCGAAGAAAGCTTCGGCACCGGTTCCGATCATGTACGTGAAAAAGATGGTCTATGGGCGGTACTATTCTGGCTCAATCTGCTCGCCGCCAAACAACAGCCGGTCATCGACATCGTTCAACAGCACTGGCAACAATTTGGTCGCAACGCTTATGCGCGTCACGACTACGAGGAAGTTGAAATTGATGGCGCCAATAGCTTAATGGAGACGCTACGCAATAAATTCACTGACCTACCCGGCAATCAGCTTGGAGACTTTAACGTTCAATATGCCGATGACTTCAGCTACACCGATCCTATCGATAACTCGGTCAGTGAGCATCAAGGCCTACGCATCGGTTTCGAAGATGGCAGCCGCATCATTTTTCGGTTATCGGGTACCGGCACCAAGGGGGCAACACTACGTATTTATTTGGAAGCCTACACCCAAAAAGAAGCCGACTTCTCCGCCAACGCTCATGATCTACTTAAGCCACTCATGGATATTGCCGCAGACACTGCACAAATATCGCATTTCACCCATCGCGATAAGCCTACGGTAATCACATAACCCTGACAGTAACACCTTCAGCGTTGATGCTCTCCGCATCAACGCTGCCTTGCATTTGTGGCTATAGCATTAAATAGCTCCGCAATACATCTAATAACCCACACTTGCTCAGCGCACCTGCCTTGTTTTTCATCAAAAGGCCCACCTTCCTCTGCCTGATTCTATCGTAACCATCTGATTTTAGTATATTCATCAGATTAAAACTCTAAAATAAATGATAAATGGCTGGATAAACGGGCCTGAAATCTGCGCCAGCGGATAGGTAGTCACATCTGCCACTTGCCGCTAATTCAAGGGCTAAATATCATTAGGAGCATCGCATGGATTAGCGACTATCTAACACCAGAATAGGTACACAGCATGAAAGGGATTATCGTCTCCACACTGATACTAATGAGTGCCGGCGCACAAGCTGGGTTCGAGGATGAGTTCAGGGAAGCCTGGCGTATCAATGGAGATGACTATGGCGCATCCACCGCTACCGATTCCGTGAGTAATCTATATATTGCGGGGAACAAATCAGGTGGGGGGTTATTCAGCACATCAGACCTCACCCTCACAAAGTACCGGGCAGACGGAAATGAAATCTGGACACGCACCTATGGCACGCCCAGTAACGACTATGCCAGCTCCGTAGCCACAGATGCACTGGGTAATATCTATCTAACGGGAAAAACCTACGGTACTTTTGATGGAAATGTAAACGCGGGTGAGTATGACGTTTTCGTCAGCAAATTCGATGCGCAAGGAAATAGACTATGGACCCAGCAATTTGGCACACCTGGTGATGATATATCCCGTGCTATCGCCTCCGATAGCGATGGAAACATCTATCTAACCGGCGTCATTGTACAAACTGATCCCGGAAAAGATGGCGATGAAAATCCAGGCGACGATGCCTTTATTAGCAAACTCTCTTCAGAGGGAGCGATATTGTGGACCCACCCGTTTGGAACCACAGCTGGGGACGGTGGACACTCGATTACAACCGATGCGGATAACAATGCCTATATCGTCGGCCGCACCTTGGGCGCGTTCGACAGCCAGTCGAATCAGGGCGATTTTGATATTTTTATTAGCAAGTTTACAAAACAAGGCGAGCAACAATGGAGCCGGCAGTTCGGTAGCCTAGAAGCAGACTTTGCCAATAGCATTGACACCGATACTGAGGGGAATATTAATCTAGCTGGAGCGGTTAACGGAAACTTGTTTATCGCCCGTTACGATGAACTAGGCAACGAAGTATGGATACAGCAAGATAGCCAAGCGATTAAACCAGGCAGTGGATCCATCAACATGGACACGGATGGCAATGCCTTTATCGGCTATTCCTATGGAGAATCTTGCAGAAGAACAGACGAAGTATGCTCCGATCGTGGATTTGTCAGCCATTTCCATCTCAGAAAATACTCCGCAGATGGGGAAAAAACTTGGGATCAGCGCTTTATATCGTCTCCGTTTATAAACGGTGAATCCGTTACCATCGATGCTGCTCAGCGTTTAAGTTTAGCCGTCAACGTCAGTTATGGAGGCTTTCGATATTCTTCCGAAATTGTACGGCTCGAGCCCGTGCAGCCTCCTCCCGTCATCAGCGACCGATTTATTCCAGTCGTCACTCTTGAACAATCCGGTGACACTCTCACCGGTCAGGCAGGTGACAGCGAAGATCTGAACCTTAACGGCGTACTCGATGACGGCGAAGACCTGAATAACAACGGCATTATCGATTTTCGCAGTGAAGATATAAACGGTGATGGCGTATTAAGTGAAGATGAGGATGAAAACGGCAATGGCTTGCTCGATATTGATACTGGAATCGCCAGCATTGCGCTTAAAGATGATGCGGTTAATCTTTCTCTAACAGTGGATTCATTTGTGGCTGGCTCTTTACAAACCGGGCTTACCCTTTCTTTGCTCGACCCGAGCATTGATGGCACTGGAACACTCATTGTGCTCGATGTGGCTGGCAACCAGGTTACGCAGGAAATCACTCTGCCCGGCACACCTGCACCTGTCAACGAATGCTCGACAGCGGTCAACTATTCAACTCATGCGGGCGACGATCGCATTGAATTAGAGCACTGGGCGCATAGCCAAAGCGACTCCGACACTGAGGCTCCTGAGCATGTTATGTGGATCAGCGGCAATGATAACCCCGATCTGTTTATCGAGCAGCCTTGGGTAAGCTACCCTTCCTGGAGTCTCTATTTCAAAACAAAACCCGGTGTCTCCGGTATCGCGACCATCCGCTACAGCGTCGTCGATTATGCCACCGGAGGTGAGGAATATATCTGTGGTGAAGAGAGCTTTACCATTACCGTGCTCGCTGAGGATGAGGAGTTACCTATAAACTTTGAAACTCAAGTCGAAGACCCAATAGATCTGCTCACCGAAGGTGCAAAAGAAGTTCTTCTGTCCATGCTAAACGATGCGAGTCCGCTTGCACCCAGCGAATCTAACAACGTTCAAGGTGATACCGGAAGCTTGCAGGCTAGCCAAGACACCACAGAGACCTCGGGCGGTGGTGGGATGGGAATGCTCCTGTTATTTTCCTTTGTAATGAGAATTCTAAGGGCTAGAATTACCGCATTCCACTAAAAAATCGTCCTACCCGGTAATAGCGACTATAAAAGGGCGGGAGCCTAAACCTCCGCTTTTTTATACCACTCCTAGGTATTTCCATTTTCCTTTTTCACGGCTAAACCGGCTAATCTCATGGAGTTGCTCGATCTGACCATCAGCAACGAACGTGGCGACGAATTCAACGACCCCTAAGTTGCCTCCCTCATTACCGCCCTCGGTACGCAAGACCTTCAAGCCCAACCATTCACACGCCTGCAAAGTGTTTATCGATTTACGGGTGGGCCGTGTTTCGGAATGCCAGCTCTTAAATAAATAGGCACTCTCGTTAAGCACATAAGCGCTGTATCGTGAACGCATGAGAGCCTCCGCCGTTGGTGGAAATTGGCGGCCGGAATGATACAAACCGCAACAGTCAGCATAGGATCGAGAGGATTGACAGGGGCAGGCGTTACTCATAACCCAGTGAAAACATTATTCATTACAGTCTTTGGCGAATAAGCAGTTGAACTGAGCGACGGTTTCGAAAACAGTTAACGTCCAGGCTAAACACAATGTGAAGTTGTTCGCCCTGCCCCGGCCATTCTTGAGGGTCTATGTTAAAAACGATCGCTTCAAGCTGCAGTGTCGAATTTTCAAGCGCCAACGTATATTTTAAATGGCAATTCTTTAGTACGCGCTGCTGTAAGACCTCAAAGCGACCATCAAAAACAGGCTCAGAAAATCCCTGGCCCCAAGGGCCGCATTGTCGTAAGAGTTCGGCGATTTCAAGATCGAACTCTGTGCTGTCTAATTCTCCATCGGAATATACGATAGGCTCCAACTGCTCTGGCGCCAACCTGCTGCGCACAACGTTATCAAAAGCTTGACTAAAATCTGCCAAGTTTTCTTTAGGCAATGACAGACCCGCAGCCATGGCGTGTCCACCAAACTTATCGATAAGACCCGGGTTTAAGCTATTGACGCGCACTAAGGCGTCACGGATGTGTAGGCCGGGAATGGACCGCCCGGAACCTTTGAGGAGACCTTCTTTAGCTTCAGCAAAGGCAATCACTGGCCGATGTACGCGCTCTCTAATTCGCGCCGCCACTAAGCCCACCACGCCTTGGTGCCAACCATCCTCGAACAGGCTCATCCCCCACCGTTCCTCATTTTCAAACGAAAGCTTGTCTAGACTGGCCACGGCTTCCGCCTGCATTCCAGCTTCTATTTCGCGCCGTTCTCGGTTTAATGCATCAAGCTCACGCGCATGTCGATCAGCAATAGCAGCATCATCCGTAAGTAGGCATTCAATTCCCAGTGAGATATCATCCAGGCGTCCTGCAGCATTAAGGCGCGGGCCGGCGAAAAACCCCAAATCAGTCGCAATGGCTCGGGCTGGATCTCGGCCTGCGCAGCGCAGCAAAGACGAGATACCCGGCACACAACGGCCATTACGAATTCTGCTGAGTCCTTGCTCAACCATAATGCGGTTATTGCTATCCAGCGGTACAACATCAGCGACGGTACCCAACGCAACTAAATCCAATAAATTCGCCAAATTCGGTTCTTTACGCCCTTGTTCCTTGAACCAACCAGATTTACGCAACTGCTGACGCAGGGCAATCAGTAAATAGAACATCACGCCTACCCCGGCCAGGAATTTGCTGGGAAAGACATCGCCCGGCTGATTAGGGTTAACAATAGCAATTGCCTTGGGAAGCCTCTCGCCCGGCAAATGATGATCCGTCACCAGCACATCAATGCCCAATTCGCGCGCACGCTCCACGCCCTCTACGCTTGAAATACCGTTATCAACAGTAATGATCAAAGAGGGGTTGGCTTGAGCGGCGATCTCGACAATTTCAGGCGTCAACCCGTATCCAAACTCAAATCGGTTTGGTACTAAATAGTCGATTTTTTGCAGCCCCATGGCACGCAACCCACGTATCGCAACCGCGGTGCTGGTTGCACCATCAGCATCAAAATCGCCCAAGATCATGACGAACTCGTCGCCAGAGATGGCCTGAATCAACCGTTCCACAGCCTCATTAATACCCTTTAACTGCGAAACATCCGCTAAACCTTTAAGTGAATACTCGACCTGCTCAAGTCGAGTTACGCCACGTGCCGCGTATATTCTGGCCAGCAATGGATGGAGTCCCTGAAGCGCTTCGACGGAACCCTCAATATCTCGGCGCTGTAAACGCTGGCGTAAAGCCATCACGTTAGGTGACTCAAAAGCGGTTTCGTCCGTCGCCAAAAACGCCACTGGTATCCCGGCTCCAATACATAACAAGTGCCATTACAGAGGTATAAAGACAGGCGTGATAACTGCTTTTTCTTAACGGCATTGAGTAGTGGCGAAAACCAATCCGCACACAATCTCTCCATAATAGCGTGCCAGCCAGGATAGTCATCGTATTGGCTATGAGGCAATAGGTCATTTAAGACCAACAAGTGCTGACCCGAATTATGTATTAGGGAAAAATCAAACTTCAGCGGCACTGGATGCGCAGGAACATCGACTGATCGAGACAGCTCCCCAGCCAAGGGATCGTTACAGTAGACTTCGGTATATTGAGGCTCCATCGTACGCTGCGGCAAACCTGCGCCCCAAATCCACAAGGCATTGATCACGGGTTCGCCACGTTTAGTACGAGCTTCGTTAAATGGGGCAGAATGCAACAGCATTTGCAGTTCATTCATCAGCTGATGCCAGAACGTTTTCTGCTCACCTTCAGGCATCATGGAATCGATGCTATTTCCCATTACCTGCGTCAGCGGCGTGGTGTTAACTGGGCGCGGCTCCTTCACCCCAAGAAAACCACGACCGTTTGCATCAAAAAAGAACCTCCCACCCATACTCTCGAGATACTCGTTAATCAATTCTGAAAACGCCGTACGGTCAGCATCACTAAAAGGAAACTGGCTCTGATCAACCAGCACCAAACTGCTTGTTTCCAAGCTCAAATGAACAGGATCGGCGCAGCAAATTTGTCCACCACCTCCACCGCTGAGCTGGATACCCGCTGTTAGCTCCTCTCGCGGAGTACGTGGTGGATCAAATAGCTTCCAAAGCGTTGATTCATAACCAGAAACTAAAGTCTCGCTTTTGTCTGATAAGCTCAATAATCGCTCAACGACGGGGAATGAAGACATGGAAGCCGACCTGTGAGACCAATCACTCAAGCGCTCAACGACACCGGGAAGAACTAGATCAAGTTTTGAAACAGATGACATTCGTGGATTAGGTAAACCTTCAAATAATTAGCCGTTGTTGGACAGAGGCGTCCTAATGACAGTGGTTTGTAACATTAGTTTCCTTTCTGGCGATAAACGGTATATTTCCCCCGATGGATAGCCAGTTATTATTAAGCCTTGAATATACACTGTACCGGTACATTCATTGGATGTGACTCCTCCTGAGTTAATTTGCCGCCCACTAGGGCGGCTTTTTTTTGCCTAAATTAAAGGGCACCATTGTAGCGTTCAAAATACCAATCCGAACAACGTTTTCTTGCGTTTAATTCAGACAATTCACAGCCAATTGCGACAAAAACTCTAAATGGTAGTATTTTTCAGATAGATGACAAGGCTTTTCTGTGCAACCAGATATACACTGTACGTACATTCATTGGAATGTGACTCCTCCTGAGTTAATTTGCCGTCCACCAAGGGCGGCATTTTTTTGCCCTGATTTCGGACATCTCCCATCTCGTGTAGTAATCAAATGGTTGCAAGAATAAACGTGAGACAATGATTTATTATTTTAATTCAGAGAAATCACTGCTACTGCGGCTAAATAAAACTAAACGGTAGTATTTTTCAGATGAATGACCAGGCTATTTAGTACAGCGAGATATAGACTATGCGGCGTACATTCATTGGAATGTGACTCCTCCTGAGTTAATTTGCCGTCCACCAAGGGCGGCATTTTTTTGCCCTGATTTCGGACATCTCCCATCTCGTGTAGTAATCAAATGGTTGCAAGAATAAACGTGAGACAATGATTTATTATTTTAATTCAGAGAAATCACTGCTACTGCGGCTAAATAAAACTAAACGGTAGTATTTTTCAGATGAATGACCAGGCTATTTAGTACAGCGAGATATAGACTATGCGGCGTACATTCATTGGAATGTGACTCCTCCTGAGTTAATTTGCCGTCCACCAAGGGCGGCATTTTTTATGTTGGAAAATGGCATCATTCTTCCAGTACTTTCTTCTAAGCTAAAATTTACCGTAGCTCCTGAACGATAGTATTTTCTGTCTAAGAACTACACCACGCTAAATTTTCACCTCAAGAAACAAGATATACAATTGCTGCCAGGTAGTTACTCTCCCAATCCGGCTGCCTTGTTTTTTCCCGCCTCGAGCCTAGCCCGTACTTCATCATAATTTTTCGGGTTAAAATACTGAAACACTTCCTTATCATCTTCATCCAAAACAATGACAAGCCCTTTTTGTGGGTAAAACCAGAGACTACGACCCTCAGCAAGGTCACGCCGTTCCACGGGTTCGCCAAAACGCTGTCGAAGTAACTCATCATCACTGGAGATAAGCGGTATATACGTTATTTCCGCCACGGGAAGCTGGTAAGCCTGCTTAAGATGCTTGCTCTGAAGCTTGTAGCGTTTAGCCCCGCTGGGCATCGGCGCGCGTTTAACGCGTTCGGCCACAAATGCCGCCATACTTTCTGGAGGCACCTGCAAACGGACGATTAGATGTGTACTAAACCGACCGAGCTTTACGCGTCCAAAAAAACCTTCCAGACTAAGATCACCCTCGGAGCTCTCGAACAGAGCGACCTTAGCTTCGGTTCGCCACTGATTGACTGCCTCATTTAGAGTACTTTTACCCAGAGTAACCCCAAAGACTTCGACCTGCCCCGATTCATCTAAGGAAACCTCCCAGGGTAGGTCTTTCACTTCGACCGTAGGAGGACTACACCCCAAAAGGGTTAGAGCAATCAAGATGGAAACCAGAATAGGATGTGTCGCAATCCTGCTCATGACCGCTTGCGCTTGGGGATACCTCATTAGAGTGTGTAGGTTTTTGTGGAGAGCAAAGCGTAAAGATGCAGCAATAGCGTGCTATGAATGGGGTACTCCCATGGGCGAGAGGTATACATAGCAAGCACTAAAAAATACTAAGTAATCTTATAAAAGATATTTAATGCAGGTCGATCATCGATCAATTTACCTAGGCTAATTTCACCCTCTCCCGTCAGTGGGACCTCTTCACGCCGGATGTAAAATGCCTGCCCAAGATGAGGCCGCACATAAGTGCCATTGGTACTTTGATCACGCAATACAAACTTGTTACGCCGATACTCAATAATGGCATGCTGACGAGAAACCATGGTGCCATTAATAGTAAGGCAACATTCCAAGTCCCGGCCAATTATAAACGGCGCCATATCTGATTTAAGGTCGAACTCCAGGCCACAGTTGCGCAGTTTAAGAATACTGCCACCCTGCGCAAAGGTTTCCACGTTCATGACGCCTGTAACATCACCCGCGCCCTTCCACAAAACCTCATAAATATCAACAGGCTGAATGCGGCCTTTAACTTGCACCTTGTCGTAATGCCGGGTGACCGCCTCAAAATCCGGTGGTAGTCGATCAATAGAATCCTTAGTGGTTAAAATTTGTTCGGACTTAGCAGCACTGGTAACACGTGCTGCGACATTGACGATATCGCCAAACACATCACCTTCAGTAATTAAGCCCAAGCCAGAGTGGACACCGATGTGCATCGCTACTGTAATATCATCAAAAACCATCTCTTCAACCAGGGCTTCCTGAATGGAGCAGGCAGCCGAAAGAGCTAAATCAGCTCGATCGAACATGCACATGATGTCGTCACCAGCCGTTTTGATAATCCGACCTTGCGTACGTTCCACTAAATCTCGAACTAGGCCAAGACATTGGGAAATCGTAAACTGGGCCTCAATATCGCCCAACTGTTCATAAAGCCCGGTGCTGTCCGCCACATCGGCGAACATGATGGTAAATTCTTCTTGCTGTGGTTCTCTCATTTAATTTTTTTTGTTGCCAGCCTACGAGGACAGACAATCCAACTGTTAACTCCGTCACAGAGTAACACATGAATGCAAGAACCTAACAGCCTCCCCGTAAATGATTAAGTCGGCTTATACTTGAGGGCGGGTAAATCCACCCAAGGCATTGATTAATCAGTCAGAAAGCTCAAGCATCATATCGTTCATTCGGCGCACAAATGCCGCTGGATCCTCAAGCTGACCACCTTCCGAAAGAACCGCTTGGTCAAGCAATAAGCTGGCCCACTCGTTAAAACGTTTATCGTCCTTTTCCTCCTGCATTCGCTTGAGAATAAGATGGTCTGTATTCACCTCCAAAACAGGCTTGCTGGTCGGCATTTCTTGACCAGCCTGCTTCATTAATTGCTGCATGTACATCGCCATGTCGTGCTCATTAAGGACGATACATGAAGGTGACTGGGTTAGACGTACGGAGTGACGCACATCCTCAACTTTATCAGACAGCGTCTTTTTGATTCTCTCAAGCAACTTCTTATCCTGCTCACTCTCGGTTATATCCTCTTCCTCTCCTTTGAGCGCAGCGAGATCCAGCTCACCCTTGGCGACAGACTGAAAAGATTTGCCGTCAAACTCCTGTATTTGTCCCATCAACCACTCATCGACTCGCTCAGACATCAACAAAACTTCGATGCCTTTCTTGTGGAAAATCTCCAGGTGCGGGCTATTTTTGGCGGCGTTATAACTATCAGCGGTAATATAATAGATCTTGTCCTGCCCTTCTTTCATCCGCGAAATATAATCCTCCAGCGATACGTCCTGAGCATCACTGCCATTTTGCGTCGAGGCAAAACGCAATAGCTTTAATATCAGCTCCTTATTGGCAAAGTCTTCAACGGGTCCTTCTTTCAATACTTTACCAAACTGCTCCCAAAACTCGGTATATTGCTTTGGCTCTTTTTTAGCCATTTTATCAAGCAAGCCTAAAACCTTTTTGACTGAGCCAGAACGCATGCTATCGATGACGCGATTACTCTGTAGAATCTCCCTGGAGACATTCAGCGGTAGATCATTAGAATCAATAACACCACGGACAAATCGCAGGTAACGCGGCATCAAATGCTCGGTATCATCCATAATAAAGACGCGCTGTACATAGAGTTTGATGCCGTGAGTCTGGTTGGGTTCAAAGAGGTCGAAAGGCGCCTTTGTGGGAATATAGAGTAGGGAGGTATACTCCAACTTGCCCTCTACGCGGTTATGACTCCAAACCAACGGATCTGTAAAATCATGGGCAACGTGCTTATAGAAATCCTTGTATTCCTCTTCGCTAATTTCTTTCTTCGGCCGCACCCACAGCGCTGAGGCCTTGTTAACCGTTTCCCACTCATCGGTAGGTTTACCTTCCTCATCATCCTTATGCATTTTAATTGGCAGAGGAATATGGTCGGAGTATTTCCCAACCAAACTGCGCAACTGGTAACCATTAAGGAATTCATCTTCATCTTTGCGCAAATGCAGTACTACCTCGGTGCCTCGCGCTTCACGCTCTATAGCCTCAAGGGTATAACCCGACTCACCGGTAGATTCCCATCGCACCGCGTCTGTGGCGGAAGAACCCGCTCGCCGCGTAAATAACTCCACTTTTTCTGCAACCACAAAACTGGAGTAAAACCCTACGCCAAACTGACCAATCAGATTAGAATCTTTGGCCTGATCTCCTGTCAGTGTTTCCAGGAACTCAGCCGTGCCCGATTTAGCGATGGTACCAATATGCTCAACAACTTCATCGCGTGACATGCCAATACCGTTATCTCGAATGGTGATCGTACGGGCCTTTTCATCAAACTCAATCTGAATGGCGAGTTCGCTGTCTTGCTCCATTAGCTTATCGTTCGATAACGCCTCAAAACGAAGCTTGTCGCAGGCATCCGAGGCATTAGAAATCAACTCGCGTAAGAAGATCTCCTTATTCGAATACAGCGAATGAATCATTAAATGCAGAAGCTGATTGACCTCAGCTTCAAAATTTAGGGTTTCCTTTTTAGCGGCGGCGCTCATCGTTAAGTATCTCCAGGTTTTTTTGCGATCGATGGGAATATGGTGGTAAAAACTGTATTTTCAACCGTCTCTTGGATAGGAAATAACCGACCGGATGGAAAAGCACATTATTTACCACCTGTTCCTGATCTTCGCAGGGGCTGCAATTTTAGCGACTTTGGCGTTGTATCTGCGCCAAGCCATTATTGTTGCGTATATCTTGCTGGGCCTACTGTTAGGGCCTTCTGCCCTGAATTGGGTGCCCGACCCAGAATTGATTGCGCGTATTGCTGATATCGGAATTATCTTCTTGTTATTTCTGCTGGGTTTGAACCTGCATCCACAAAAACTTCTGAAGCTCTTTCAACGAACTCTACTGATTACTGCCTTCAGCAGTTTGCTGTTTGCCTGCTTGGGATTTGGCTTTGCCTGGCTGGCGGGATATCACGGGATGGATATCATAATGATTGGTGTAGCGGTGGTTTTTTCCAGCACAATCATTGGCTTAAAGCTACTACCCACAAGTGTATTACATCACCAACATACCGGTGAGCTGATCATCAGCATTCTTCTACTACAAGATATTCTGGCCATTTTCGCTCTACTATTTGTTAGAGCTCATGAGTTCGGTACAACACCTGGGCCAAGAGCTTTGCTTTTAATCGCAAGCCTACCTGCATTGGTATTGGCGGTTAAATTCGTCCAGGAAAAGCTGATTAACTATCTTATTGTGCGCTTCGATACTATTCAAGAATATATCTTTCTACTGGCTATCGGTTGGTGCTTGGGCGTAGCTGAACTCGCCAGCGCTTTGGGATTGTCTGCCGAAATGGGCGCCTTTATAGCGGGTGTTAGTCTTGCGTCCAGTCCAATTTCCACATTTATTGCTGAGAGCCTGAAACCGCTAAGAGATTTTTTTCTAGTGCTGTTTTTCTTTGCCCTGGGTGCAGGAATCAATTTACAGCAAATCACGCCCGTCATCGTTCCGGCACTGTTATTGGCAAGCTTGATGCTGGTGATCAAACCCTTCGTATTCAAATGGCTACTACATAAAACGGGAGAACATATTCTACGCAGTCAGGAAATAGGACTTCGTTTAGGTCAAACCAGCGAGTTCTCACTGCTGATTTCTGTACTCGCACTTTCTCAAGGGCTGATCTCCACACAAGCGGCCTACTTGATCCAGGCGACCACGGTCTTAACCTTTGTCGTATCTCCCTACCTCATTGTCTTGCGCTATCCGACACCCATCGCGGTCTCTGATAAGTTGCGCCGGGACTAATGCGCGCATCAGGTCGATGAACCCGCGAGGAATATAAAAAGTGACTAACTATTCAGGCTGTCTAGGCTATTGAGTATAGAAATGAGATCAAATCCTCTCCTTCAACCTACCTGAGAAGCTACCCCAGCGTATCCATTAAATCGATCATAAACTCGGTGTCTTCTTCACTCACTTCTTCCCATGCTGAAAAACCTAAACTATCCAACACCCCTTGGCCTTTTTCGGAATTCCGCATTGCAATCAACATTTGTTGAATATCAAAACAATGTTCTTTTAGTTTTGGCCCAACTAAAAAACTATGGTGGACCACGTCTATTTGACTTTCGATTAAAATGCGTAATTTTTTCTGGGTGAGGCTTGTAAGATTATTGAAGGCTTCCTTAAGAAAAAAACCAGCATCTGCATCACTTAGCAGCAGCTTTTTAGCAACAATGGCGTAGCTATCAACCTGCTGCATAATAATATTTTCGGCTGTTAGGTTCGCCGGCTCAATCATGATGAGCCCCATCATATTAATATCGGGGTCTTCTGTTGAAACAAATCGAATGCCTGGCAGCAAGTCTTCAACGCTTTTTACCGCTGACTCGGCACTCACCGCTATAATGGCTTCGTCACGCATACCTTGAGCCCGCGCGATAGCCGTAAACCCCTTTTCTCTTACCAGCATGGAAGCATCGTAAGGGTTGGCAAATATTAAATCGACTTGGTCATTCAGAATGGCCTGGCGCTGACTTTCGAAATCCGTGTAAAGCTCCAAATGAATACCTATTTGGAGTTCTTTTTGCAACCAAGTATTAAAGACATACCAACCAAAAATATGTTGTGGACTAAAGTCTGGGCTGACCGTAATTTGATAGGTCACACCTGCTCCTCATTTTTCATTTCCACGTAACTGGCAAGGACCGCTTCAACCTTTATACGCGATGGCTTGCGACGCACTGAGGTATAACCCACAACCTCCCCGTCTCGAACGTTGGGGATAACGGTTGTGTAGACCCAGTAAAACCCCCCATCTTTGCGCAAGTTCTTAACATATCCAAACCATTTTTGACCGCTATTAACAACCTCCCAAAGGTCCTGGTAAGCAAGTTTTGGCATATCGGGGTGGCGCAGGATATGATGAGGTTGGCCAACTAGGTCTTGTTCTTCAAACCCAGACATATCAATAAAGGACTGATTTACTTGGGTAATAACCCCATCTTTGTCTGTGCGCGACACAATTAACTTGCCATCGGGAAACGGCGTTTCAATATCGGTCACTAAAACCTTTCGCGAAGTATTGTCGTTATATTTCAGTACACACTCAGTGTATTCACCAACAACATCTGCCGGGTTCATATCATCCATGGAATTCTCTTGATCTAGGAATCTGCCGATAAACCTAGGTGTTGTAGCCTGTGATCACTAGGCTAGTTATAATTATTACTCGGCTAACATCAGAAATCTGGAAAAATATTCTCACAGTATATACGCCGTAACTGTCCAGATCACCGCTGCAATACGTCAAGTCAGCGATATAAATATGAGTTTACACGTGTTTAGCGACCGCCTGCAGATACTTAGGGTTCGGTAAAATGCAGAGTTAACGTATTTCGGCGTATGCGTTTAGCTGAGTAGTTACAATATACCCTAAGATACAGACGCTGGTATTGGTCATTAAAATACAGCGCTACTCTTAGCCCCAAGTTAATGGTTTATATCAATTTTTCAAGATCTTGTGCTGCGCGCTTGACGTCTAAAAAGATCAAACCCAACTTAGCCGTTGATTTTGCCAATACCGTAACAACAGCCTCGTCACCCGCCTGGGTCATGACAACATACCCATGCGAGCCTTTAGTCAGAACTTGCTGAAGATCGCCACGCGCCAATTCTTCTGAAGTGCGTTTACCTAGCGAAAGCAATGCAGCCGTCATCGCACCTACGCGATCCTCATCCATGCCCGCAGGCAATAAGGCTGCCATCACTAACCCATCCATCGAAATAACCGCGGATGCCTCAATTTCCGCAGACGTTCCATTTAATTCATTTAAAACTGATTCAATAACATCGGTACGCATAATCCATCCTCATTATTTATCTAATTTTTTAATTCGTTAAGTAGCGCCGTGTTAACGCCCAGATAAGGCTAACCAGCGCAGGGCGATTTAAGTTGGGTATACCACGTATAATTAAGACGAAGCGTTGCGAACCCATATAAAGTGGCCAAAACCCAACTTCGCTATTGCCACCCGCACCCACAATCGCCCAGGCTGAGCTGGATAGATTTAGGGACTGCTCCAAAACATGGTGGTGGCGTTCATGCAACAAGCCTAGGCTGGCACTCAAACCGGACAGTTCTTCGGCTTGCCCAGCTTCAAAACCATGATTTGCCAGAGCAAGCCCTTCATCGTCCGCAAGCAGCACTTGGTCCCCCGAAACGGCTAACTCCGCAAGCATATTCGGTAACACTGATTCAAGTGCCCCCTGCGCCGGCTCATAAGCCTGATCTAATCCCTGCACCATATGAGCATTTTGCAGCTCCAGTAAGATTTCAGCCCCTAACTCCTCATTCTCACCACTCAGTTGCTCAAGCCACTGAGTATCAAGTAGTTCAGCCCGTTTATGCCGCATAATATTCAATAGTAAATCACGCCCTGGCTCGGAATTACTGCTCGATACTGCATAATAGGCACCGGCGGGTGATGGGACAAGATAGGTAGCTGCTAAAATTCGATAATCTTTCATGCTCTTATGCTACCCATTAGACGGCCTAGCAGACCTTTTTTATTATGAGGCTGATCTTCGATCAAACCCACGACCTTAGCTGCGCTATAAAAGTTAAAAACATCGCGATAGGGAATCCTCAGCCTCTCGGGCGTCTCACGCAAAGAGACAGCTTCGGTCCGCCATAAACGGGAAATCGCCTCTCCTCCAGGCATCGCGGGTAACGCCAGATCAGGAGGAATCATAAGTCGCACCGGCCTTTCCATCAATACACCTATCGCCACCCTGCCGCGGGCACACAAGACTGTAAGTCGCCACAAAAAAGTGGCGATGGGTTCCTTATTTGCCTGAGATGCCAAGGTTAAAACCTCAGCCTGTTCCTCATCCAACAAACTAATCTTAAGCTGATCCATAGATATGGAAATTCGGCTAAGCGCCGCAAGACGCTGATCTGATATCGTGGTGAGTACAAAACCCCTAAGTGGGCACAGGTACAGCGGCGCACCAAGCCCATTAATCAAAACTGGCCTACCAGTCTGGCGCGACGTCGATAGAACATCAATCACAATCCCCTGTAACATATCGGCCGGCTGGTAGTACAAGCGATTCCCCTGATCTTCGGATCGATAGTCATCATTACTGAGCATATACGAATAATCAGCCGACTCTATATCGCCTCGGTGGGTAGAAGCTTTCTCTTGAACACCGTCATCTGCACGCCATATTTTAGAAGCGGCCTTCGGCTTAGGCATCGAATCTTGCGCCACCAGCAGATCATTTTTTTTCCGTTTTGCCCTGCCGTCATCGGCCACTCTCTCTTCCTGCATTACGATTTTGGCGGCCTGGGAAATATCAAGTTCAGTCACATCATGGAAGTCAGATGCAGAAGATGGTGTATCGGTATTAACACGCCCAGCTTTATCAATAATCCTGCTGGTTGAGACAGGTTCAACCACGTTGTCATCCGCTACCGGTTCTTCCACCAAGATCTTGATTACTTCGATTAAGCGGTCAGAATGATAGGGTTTGGGAATATAGTTAGCTGAGATTGCGTATTTTCTCTTACGGACTGAGAGCGCGATCACTGGGCCAGTGAATGACTCTTTAAGCTTTTTCCAGACTGCCGCATGTTCTGGCCCATCAAGATCAATGATGGCGACATTAGCATCCTGCTCTGAAATTACAAATTGTGTAATTTCAGATTGATTTTCTAAGTACAAGAGCAAGGCTTGTAGTTCTCTTTCCCTGAAACCGTGGAATCTCAGCCTATAGACCTGATTATTCATTTATCCTCAACTGAGAGCATTTCCTCGTCAGAAATATGAACCAATAGCTTATCGCGACCTGTGAATCCTTCAGAAAGCACGACTCCAGGCAAATTACCCACTACTGGGTTATGCGCCTCAATTCCGCTATACAGCGTGAGCATAAAGGACTGGTAGTTTATGGGCTCCAGATAGGGGCGAATCAGACTCAACATGCGCAGTTTAAGCGCATAGCCGCTATAACCCAGAGCAATATAGAGATCAACAAGTGCCGCCTTTAAACCTGCAACATCTTCCAAGTCTAGTAATAGGTTGATTCGCTGTACATGCAGCTCTAGTTTGAGCGGTTCGCGTTTAATGCTCGACAATAAATACGACAAGGTCGAATGATAATCCGTGGCAGGCTTTTGATCATGCATCAAACCATTGCTAGAGACGACCTCAAAGTAAGGGTCGCCCGCCAACACTGGGACTGCTTTTATTGGGCCATGATCAGCGGCCAGCTCAAGACTCTCTGCCATAAGAACGTACTCATCTTTTTTTATTTTTATTGTCGTCGCCATTTAAAGACTGGCGGCAACAACATGCCGCATCCACCGCAAAATACCAGGATACATGCTGCGGATCACAAAATGAAGGAACCCTAACGCTCCTGATTTGATATTCGTCACAAAACCACAAATGCCTATTCACTTTTTATACGCATTAAAGAACAGTAAATCTACGTTTGAGCAACATTAAGCACAATGTTGCAGCGAGTCTACTCGAGCATATCCCAAGATCATAACAAGTTCTTCCTGATGATAAATCAATCCTACCCGATCCCTTTTCCAAGCGGGTACCCGCCACTCCTGAAAAAGGTGCTTAAAGCTACGGGAATGAGGATTGCCTACCGGCTTAAAGCGCTCGCCACTTTGGCGAAACCGTATTGTGAGCACAGTGCTTGCATCAAATTCACTAAAAATACGCAACAATGCCTGAGGCTCGAGATACAGCCCGTGCTGGGGAAGTTCCAATGGACCGTTAAGCTTCCATTCCTCCACATCAATAGGCGGATACTCTCGAAGCATTGTTTTATAGAGGCTGTTTTGATGACGCCGCAGCAAAACATCACCCATTTTTAGTTCAGGGTGAGCGTTGCTGCCCGCTAACAATACATCCTGATAAAGAGTTTCAAGCTGACGCTGGCTAGGGATTACTTTCAACCCCCTATTTCTCAGCCACCAATAAAGTAGGTTATTTCGTCTAGCCGGCGTCAACTTTAGCAGCTTATCAATGGCTAACGTTCCGCTCAGCGACTTACCGACAGACACCAAGTCTAGTTTTGCTAGGGCAGTATTTATTTCGCGTTGGGAGGCTTGATGAACTGCCGATCGCGCTAAACAGGAAATGGCTCCTGGTCGACGCGCCTCAAGCCTGGGCAGAATTTCGTGACGCAAGTAGTTACGATCGTATCTCAGGTCTTTATTGGACTCATCCTCCACCCAGGCAACGTTTTCCTTGGAGAACCAATCACGCAACTGCTCTTGGCGAAAACTCAGTAAAGGCCTAAATAGAAAACCGCTGCCAAAAGAACGCCATGCAGGCATCGCCGCCAGACCACTTGCCCCCGCACCTTTGATGAGATGAAGTAACACTGTTTCAGCCTGATCATCTTGATGGTGCGCCGTAAGCACGGCTTCGCCTGCACCCAAATGGTTTCTAATCGCTTGATAACGCGCATGTCTAGCCGTAGCTTCTAGGCTCTCCCCGATACTCCGTTCAATGTCTACGCTCACAGCTTCACAGGGAATCTGTAATTCAAGACACAGATCTCGACAAAAGCCAGCCCACTCTGAAGCTTGTGCTTGCAGGCCATGATTAACATGGATAGCTCTTAAGGGTGCTGGCAGCTGAGGCCGGATTTCGGCAAGTGAGTGCAATAAGGCGACCGAGTCCGCACCTCCGCTCAAGGCAACCCAATAGGCACGTGCACGAGGCAGGCCCATGAGGATATCAAGAAGTATTGAGGGTGAAAAAGTTTTGTGTTTCACCATAAGTGGCGGGGTACTCGATCCGATTTAGAAAACCAAAGCCACCGACAGATCATCCATTAAACTGACCGTAGCTCATTAATCGGTCATAGCGCCGCTGCACCAGTTCATCCTGACTAAAGCCCTTCATCTGCTGTAGGGCGGCATCTAGGCTTCTGCTTAGGACAGGTGCCATCCCCGACAAATCGCGATGGGCTCCACCCAGTGGTTCTTCGACAATTTCATCGATTAGCTTTAATTCTTTCAGACGCGGCGCGGTAATACCCAAAGCCTCCGCGGCCTCTGGCGCTTTTTCGGCGTTCTTCCAAAGAATGGCAGAACAACCCTCTGGAGAAATCACTGAATAGGTACTGTATTCGAGCATCATAGTGTGATCACCCACGCCAATCGCCAAGGCGCCACCGGATCCACCTTCACCAATAACCGTACATATTATCGGCACCGATAATTCCGACATCACCAGCAAGTTCTCGGCTATAGCTTCACTTTGCCCCCGTTCTTCAGCATCAAGACCGGGATAGGCACCGGGTGTGTCGATGAACGTCAGCACCGGCAAACGAAAACGCTCCGCCATTTTCATCAAGCGCAGCGCCTTGCGGTACCCCTCGGGTCTCGGCATACCGAAATTACGGATAATTTTCTGTTTAGTATCACGCCCCTTCTGGTGCCCCATAACCATAACAGGATGACCTTTGAAACGAGCGATGCCCCCCATAATGGCGGGATCATCAGCAAAGGCCCGGTCGCCATGCAGCTCTTGGAAATCCGTAAAAATCGTTTCGATATAGTCACGGGTATAGGGCCTGAGTGGGTGGCGAGCCAGCTGGGCAATTTGCCATGGCTTAAGCTTGGAGAAAATGGTCTCGGTCAAGTTGAGACACTTCTCTTCGAGGCGCGTGACCTCTTCACCAATATTCAGCTCACTATCGTCATCTTTAAAACGACGCAATTCATTGATTTTGGCTTCTAGTTCAGCGATAGGGTGTTCAAAATCGAGAAAATCGGGGTTCATAATTCCTGATCCATGCGATAAATACCTGCGACGGTTAACGACTCTTCCGGAAACCTCTAAAAAATGAAACTACTCAGCAAGTAGATACTAATAAGTTACTCTAAATCATGTAAAACCATATCATTATAACTGACAATACCCAGTAGCTGACCCGACTCCATAACAGGCGCACGATGCAGATGAAATTGCTCGAACAACCGCGCGCAATAGCGAATATCCATTTCAGGTGGAACGGAAAATACAGGTTTGGACATAATCTCGTAGATATTGACCCGATCAGGCGAGCGGTCTTGGGCCAGCACCTTACGCGCGATATCCGCGAGTAAGACAATGCCATATTCATCATTCTCATGGCGCTTATCAACGATCAAGGTTCGAGTTTCGGTATGCCCCATCGTTTTCAAAGCCTCAGAAACCGTCTGTTTACCATCGACAATATCAAAATTGCGCTTCATTACATCTTTCACACGAACCATCTTATGTTGCATTACAGTTCCTCCTCTACGCGTTCAGCCAACTCTTCGACCTGATGGAGAACACCAATCGCATCTTCCACGTCCAACTGGAAGGCAATGCCCGACCCAGCTGAGGTATCAAACTCCCCGGCTTCACCAATTTTTTCCAGAATTTTGCGGCTTAGATGTTCCTCGACTAGAAACATCAACATATCACGATGTGTCTCCAGCGATAGGCCAAAAAACGTCGTGCTTTTTTCAACACCTTCACCTCGGGCATTTCCAATTACGGTCGCCCCAGTCGCGCCCGCTTTGCGCGCTGTCTCCATCACCGCGTCAGTTTTACGATCATCAACCAGGGCAATTAGCAGTTTAAAATGCATTTGTCTCTCCTGAAATACTCATCAATCTTCTAAATCATCATTCTGTTTGTGTTCACGCGCCTGGCGCAGCGCACGATACTCGGAAATTTGCGCATAGGCCATCACTGAAATAATCGGAAACAGGCTAGCGAACGCAATCAGGCCAAAACCGTCCAGCAAGGGGCTACGGCCTGGTACGGTTTCTGCAAGCCCCAAACCTAATGCTGCTACCAGCGGAACCGTCACCGTCGATGTGGTCACGCCGCCCGAATCATAGGCCAACGGAATAATCATCTTGGGCGCTAAAAAGGTTTGTATGATGACCACCAGATAACCCGCGATTATAAAATAATGCAGTGGATAACCGGTCACGATTCGGAACGTGCCCAGCGAAATACCGACCGCTACGCCAATCGCTACCGCAATACGCAATCCCCAGGCGCTGATTGCGCCACCAGAAACCTGATTCGCTTTAATAGCGACAGCGATCAGGGAAGGTTCAGCCACGGTGGTACTGAACCCAATGGCAAAAGCAAAGATATAAACCCAGTAATAATCCGCCCAATGAGGCGCGTTTACCACTTGATCAATCCCCTGATAAATAAAATCAGGATTAGTAAGTTGCTCCGCCATCAAACGCCCCAGAGGAAATAGCGCCTGCTCCAACCCTTCTAAAAATAATGTCAATCCAATCAGAACATAAGCAAAACCTATCAATACTTTGCGTAAGTGAGGGATCGGTTGGCGCAGAACCAGAAACTGGAATCCAAAAATAATGAGCGCAATAGGAATAACATCCCGCAGGGTCGACAGCAGGGTCATAAAAAGGCCGCTGAGCCAAATCATCAATGCACCACCATGCCGTAGGCCATAACAAAAATTATAGGCGTTAACGATGCAAAGGCTATCAGACCAAACCCATCAATCATGGGGTTGCGTCCACGAATACTGGAGGCCAATCCAACGCCCAGGGCTGTCACCAGCGGAACCGTAATCGTTGAGGTGGTTACACCACCTGAATCATAGGCAATCCCGATAATTGATTTGGGGGCAAAAGCCGTCATGATGACCACCAGAAAATAGCCACTGATAATAAAATAATGAATCGGCCAACCTTTAAGAATTCGTAAGACGCCAATAAATATTGCCAGCCCCACCGAGACCGCAACGGTCAAGCGCAAACCGTCGGCATATTGCTGGATCGCTTGCTTGCTATTCTCAATCACGCCACCTTTTGCGGCTACAGTGGCCGCCTCCTGGGAAACGGCAATCAATGCCGGCTCAGCCACCGTGGTACCAAACCCCAACGAAAAAGCAAACAAGAACAACCAGGTGGCACTGCCCTTTTTCGCAAACGCCTGGGCCATCGACTCACCAATCGGAAACAAGCCCATCTCCAAGCCAAAGATAAAAAACGTCAGCCCCATCACAACCAATAAGGTACCTACAACGAGGTCCATAAGATTTGGAATGGGTTGTTGTAATACGACTAATTGGAAGAACGCGATCACCAAAATAATCGGCGCAAGATCCCTTAGACTACCCAGCATAGATCGTAAAAGCGCTGTGACTGCGCGTAACATTTTTTATCCTTTCCCTTGCATTGATTTTATTGTGTTTTAACGCGTCTACCTTAATAGCGCCCACCCCCATACCGTCTTAAACTTCCTCCCAAATATACTCCACCACTTCCAGATCAAAACCACCTAAGGCATGGAATTTCTTAGGCGCGCTCAACAGACGCATGCGATGCACGCCAAGATCAGCAAGAATCTGCGCACCGATGCCATAATTGCGTAGATCTTCAGGCTTCCCCGAGGCATCCTTTTCAGGCTCTGCCTCAGGCCCGAGATCCAACGATTTGATACGCTCAACCAAATGCTTCTCTCCTTCTGGTTGGCGCAGAACAATCGCAACGCCCTTCTCTTCGGATGCGATACGTTTTAAGGCATCTCTAAGGGGCCAACCAAACGCTTTCGAGGTAACCGGTAGCATATCGGCCAAGGCATCCTGAAGATGCACGCGCACCATCACGGGCTCATCACCGGCAATCTCCCCCTTAACCAGCGCAAAATGCACATGGCCTGAGATATGGTTTTCGTAGGTGATCATTTTAAACTCACCAAATTCAGTCGGTAAGACCGTCTCCGCAACACGCTCAACCGATTTTTCATGCTTAATTCGATAATGAATGAGTTCTTCTATCGTGCCGATTTTCAGCCCATGTGTTTGAGCAAATTTCTCCAGATCAGGACGACGCGCCATGGTGCCGTCTTCGTTAAGTATTTCTACGATCATGGCAGCAGGTTCCAAACCCGCCAGCCGGGCAAGATCACAGCCCGCCTCGGTATGTCCCGCGCGCGTTAATACGCCGCCAGGACGTGCCATGAGTGGGAAAATATGGCCGGGCTGTACAATGTCTTCCGCTCTGGCGTTCGGCGCCACGGCGGAGCGAACAGTATGCGCCCGATCATAGGCTGAAATCCCTGTCGTTACACCCTCCGCTGCTTCGATCGAAAGCGTAAAATTGGTGCCATGCTCATCACGCGCCTCACTCACCATCAGTGGCAAAGCAAGTTGCTTACAACGCTGTTGATTGAGTGTTAAGCAAATCAATCCACGGCCATATTGGGCCATGAAATTTACATCCTCCGGACGCACTAAAGAGGCCGCCATAAGCAGATCACCTTCATTCTCGCGATCTTCATCGTCGAGAATAACCACCATTTCTCCTTGCGCTAAATCTTCGAGTATTTCTTCTATTGAATTTAATTTCATGTTTTACGTATTCTTAGGAACGAGGATTTAATAACTTCCGGAATTATAACGCAGATTTTTTGCTCCCCGTTAGACGATCTCACGAGGAATACATACTCCGCACGGCCACAGATGCGGATTTCTAGCGGCTGATTTTTACCGATAGCCGCGTTGCTGAAACCGTT
>FXBE01000002.1_pt1 | contig 46920 bp, 38 predicted proteins | sample 5335311 | NCBI WGS metagenome assembly FXBE01 (sample SAMEA103928390, study PRJEB20085) | sediment metagenome | biome: marine biome; feature: hydrothermal vent; material: sediment | place: Atlantic Ocean | collected 2013-08-06T02:46:56 | depth 0.05 m | reverse complement strand
GAGCTATGTGACCGTAGCAATAACGCAGAAGATCGGAAAATAGACAAGCAAATATTAAAATATTTATGATCACCTACTTATAGTTTCACCTGTTGGGTGAGTCACGCTACGACCCCATGGATGGCGGAAGTGCCGGTTTTGCAGGCGCAATAAACCGGCCAAGGCGAATTGCACTTCTGTGATGGTGCATGGCTACCGTTAGAATATTTTACCTTTCACGCTCAAGAATCCCTCATTTCCAGCACGCATCTTTTACCGAAAGGCGTTGTTGTAAAGGCTTGAAATAGCAGGCTAATCCTGCGCCTTTACGCCTCGGCTTTGGCTCCAGGCATCGCTCTACCGTCCTCATCAATGGGGTCGTAGCGATTCAGCAAAATCTACGCACTCTAACTGGGGGTTCTCAAACGTCAAAGGTGTACTCCACGTCGCTGTACCTTTCTCTGCACCGCCACAAACGCACACTCCGCCATATCTTGCTGAGGATTTTAGGTTGCAATGGCCGGCGAAGGACACCAACAATCCTGTTGCATTAGTAAATGCTAATCATTATTATTGCCGCTTTTAACGGCGACCAACATACCCGTTAAAAGAAAAAAGGCCTGGCCCTACAAGCGTAATAGTCACACTTGAGTTAGTGCTAACAGGCCCAGGGAGTTTTCTAACTAAAGGGCGCGTCCATTGGTTCTGGATTTGAGTAAATTGAGATATCTGAGGATACAGAGCAAGGCGCTAAGTAGTTGTGACAGTGGATCTATTGCGAGTACTTAGTGATGGGAGCTCAGCACGCAAGATGCCAATCCAAGAATCAATAGGTGTCCTGAAATCTAGGAGGACAAGTGAAGCTATTAAAGGACAATATGTTGAGAGCATTTCTGTTGGTTTTGGGTGTGCAAATAGGTATGAATCAACCTGCGATGGCGAATGATTCGAGCGGAGGCATTCGTGATATTTTTATTAACAATTCTACCGACCTTTCTGTTGAAAACGTGGTACGTGGAAATAACTCTGTTAGAGATAAAAAATATCAGGTGAAATATGGCGATACGCTGATTGCGATTGCCAAGACGTTTTCGCGTGAGCAGGGAATGAGTTTATGGAAAATGATGGTGGCATTGGTGCGCGAGAACCCGAATGCCTTTGAGGATAAGGATGTAAACAATTTGATAGTCGGGGCTGTGTTGCGGGTGCCAGGAGAATCGAAAGCAAAGTCGTTGAGTTCCCCCAAAACCGTTAAAGCTCTCGATAAGCCCAGTACCGCGATTGTGCAAGCTAAAACGAGTGAGAAAATCGCTGTCAATCAAAAGCAAGCTGCATTTGAAATGGAGGAGGTCCATCCGGAACTAGAGGGTCCCAATAATTCGATTGCTCGAACTAGCGTCCAAGACAAAATTCCTGATAATCAAAGCCAAACGCCACAGATAACAGAGGATGCCGATCTAGAGAACATGAACCCAAATACTGAAATCCAGGCGCGGTATCGCACCCAGGTGATGGATGCACCGCAGCAACAGCCACCGACAAAGGCAGAGGATAAAGAGGCAGAGGAAGAAGACGAGATTTTATCGACGGCTAGACTCGGATATATCAGCAATACGAGTGAAGGACAAAGCCAACAGGAAGCACTGGCCCTGGGCGGTCAGTTCAGGTTGCAAACCCCAGTGAAATATGGGTTTGGCGTAGGTGTGGGTTTTTATTCAACCAATGCGCTTTTTGGAGTGAATGAGAACCATGGTTTTTTGGGGGCTCAGGGAAAAGCGTACAGCATTGCAGGAGAGTCTTGGCTCGCATTTGAGGCAGGGCAAACCCGATTGAAAGTTGGTCGGCAGGCGGTGGATACCCCGTTTGCGGATACTGATGATATCGCAATGATGCCCAATACCTTTGAGGGTGTGTCGGTGACCAATAACACTATCCAAAAGGTAGCGTTGACGCTACTGCATTTGCGTAAATGGGCGAGCAGAGATAATGATGCCCCGGAATTGTTTACTGATATGAATGACGATAAGGGCGTCAGCGCCTTGGGCATAAACTACTCCCCTACAGAATCGATGTCACTGCAAGCCTGGCATTACCAAGCTTCTAGTTTAAGCGCGATGACCTATTTAGAAGTGGGCGGTGGAAATGAGTTTCTTTATCTGGCCCTCCAATATACGAGGCAGACCGATGAGGCTGCAGGTGGATCTGATGAAAATAATGATGCATGGGGTGTATTAGCGGAGCATTCAATTAATGACTTTACAGTCTCTACCGCCTATAACCGAGTCTCAGGAGAGGTCAGCAATGGCTTTGGAGGTGGCCCTTATTTCACTTCTACGGAAGACCATGCCATTGATGGAATTGTGGATGAAAAAGCCATACTGTTGGGCTTGGAGTACACTGGGTTTGTTCCTTTAACGCTCGCTTTAGTGGGCACGGACTTTGAGCAAAGTGAGGATGAGGTGGATGCAATCATCAGCTACTCATTTAATAATGGCATCAGCACGGATATTATCTACAGTGATATGAGCGATGACGGTAAGATGACCAAGGTGTTTGTTAACTATGATTTCTAATCTCTGAATAAATGCGTATTAGCCCGTGAATCAACCTAACCTTATTGATTGCTTGGCTTGCCCGCTGAATGAGCTTGCGATAGGCGATTTTGCGCGCGTCATCGAGATTCACGGTGGCAAGAACATGACCCGCCGGTTGATGGGGCTGGGTTTGAAAGTGGGTTCTTCCGTTACGGTCTTGCATCGGCGTGGCGAGGGCGTTGTCGTGGGTGAAGGTGGGAATCGTATCGCCATTGGTGGTGGAGTGGCTAATCGAGTGATGATGCAACGGCTGGATAAACCAGCCTCGGATGAAGACCATGGCTAAATGTTGCGACTATGATTCAGACGCTGGGCAATCTATCTTGCCGGATGCCTTAAATATCGCCCTGGCCGGCAATCCTAATTGCGGTAAATCTGCACTTTTCAATGCCTTTACCGGCATTCGCCAAAAGACCGGCAACTGGCCGGGCGTCACTGTAGAACGCAAAGAAGGCCGCTTTCGCCTACAGGACAGCGAGGTGGTTGCGATTGATTTGCCTGGCATTTACTCATTAGATGCAGACTCCTTGGACGAGGCCGTCACCCGTGATTATCTGCTCTCGCAGCAGGCCGATGTAATCGTCAACGTCATCGATGCAACCAACTTGGAGCGCAATCTCTACCTTACCGTGCAGATGATGGAAATGGATGTACCCATGGTGGTTGCGCTGAACATGATGGATGTGGCGAAACGCCGTGGTGTGATAATTGATTCGGATAAGCTGAGTAAAGAGTTGGGTTGTCCCGTTGTACCGGTTGTTGCGGTTAAATCTGAAGGGTTAGTACAGCTGAAAGAAGCCATTGCTGCTGCAGCCTCTGGAAGTCGTGTTGCTGGATATCGCTTGGCTCACGAAGAAACGGTAGAGCAGGCAATCACTGATCTTATCGATGATATTCAATGTGAGGGCGATCATTGTGCCAAGCATTGGATGGCCTTAAAGATGCTTGAAGGCGATGCGCATGCGATGAATCTTGCCAGTGATGAACTTAAGGCTAAGGTGGAAGTTTGGCAAAAGGCGATTCTCGATCGATCGGGTGAAGAGGCAGATATTCATATTGCCAATAGCCGTTTCAGTCATGCCCATGCGCTTGCCCGTCAGGTGCTGCGTGAGAAAGGCAAGGTCGGTAAGACGATGACCGATCGCATCGATCATACGGTGCTCAGTCGTTGGCTCGGTATTCCCATTTTTATGCTCGTCATGTATTTGATGTTCATGTTCTCCATCAATATCGGTGGGGCCTTTATCGATTTCTTCGATGGCGTGGCGGGCGCGTTATTTGTGGATGGGTTCGGTGGTTGGATCGATTCACTCGGCTCACCTCAATGGTTGACGGTTTTGCTGGCGAATGGTGTGGGTGGCGGTTTACAGGTGGTGGCTACTTTTATCCCGATTATCGCTGCGCTGTATTTGTTTTTATCGGTTATAGAAGACTCGGGTTATATGGCGCGCGCCGCATTTGTGATGGATCGAGCGATGCGGGCCATTGGTTTGCCAGGTAAGGCGTTTGTGCCTCTGATTGTTGGTTTTGGCTGTAACGTCCCGGCGATTATGGCGACGCGTACCTTGGAGAATGAGCGCGAACGTAAATTGACGATTTTGATGAACCCGTTTATGTCATGCGGCGCCAGGCTACCCGTTTACGCACTGTTTGCTGCGGCCTTTTTCCCCAACAATGGCCAGAATGTGGTGTTCGCGCTCTATCTGATCGGCATCATGGCGGCCATCGGCACCGGGCTGGTGATGAAGCGTACTCTGCTGCCAGGGCAAAGCTCTGGCTTTATGATGGAGCTGCCACCTTATCATCTGCCGACGATCAAAGGGGTGTTACTGCGTACTTGGGATCGACTCAAGTTATTTTTAAAGGAAGCGGGCCAAGTCATTGTGGTCATGGTGGTGGTGATTAATGCGCTGAACTCCATTGGCACAGACGGTAGCTTTGGTAATGAAGATACCGAAAAATCAGTGTTGAGTGCTGTCAGTCAAGCGGTTACGCCGATTTTCTCACCCATGGGTATCTATGAGGATAACTGGCCCGCGACTGTGGGGATTTTTACGGGAGTATTAGCAAAAGAAGTGGTGGTTGGCGCCTTGAATTCATTGTATACCGCACTTGCCGAAGACGGTTCTAGTGAAGATGAAGAGCCATTTAATCTATGGAGTGCGCTGGGCGATGCTGCGGCTACGGTGCCCGAGAATCTCTCTGCGGTCAGGGATAATCTACTGGATCCCATAGGCTTAGGCGTGGGAGATATTGCTTCCCAAGATGCTGCAGCCGAAGCTCAAGAAGTTAGCCAAGGTGTTTTTGGTGCCATGCTGCAGCGATTTGATGGTCGGATAGGGGCCTTTGCCTATTTGTTGTTTGTGTTGATGTATTTCCCTTGTGTCGCAACAATTGGCGTCATCGTGCGTGAGGCCGGATTGCCTTGGGCGCTGTTTGTTGCCGCCTGGACCACGGGTATTGCTTACACGACCGCGACGCTTTTTTACCAGTTGGCGACTTTCAGTCGTCACCCGGTTAGCTCCACGGGCTGGGTTGTAGGGCTAGGCATTGCGGCGCTGATTGCAATCCTCTCTTTACGCAAGTGGGCAAATCGCAAGCAGGGTTCACCGCAACAGCCTGCTGTAGAGTTGGGTTGATGCTGCTTGATATAAAACGTTATTTGATGGAGCGGCAGCGCGTCTCGCTGCAGGATCTTGCCCTGCATTTTGATACGGATGCTGATGCCATGCGCGGCATGTTGGCGACATGGATAAGGAAAGGCAAAATATCAAAGTGCGATGCGGTGGCCTGTGGTGGATGCAGTTCCAGTTGCAGTACAGCGCAGAACGAAGAGGCCTATGAATGGCGCGAAAAAGTGGCCGAGGCCATTCCCCTCACTTTTCTAAAGCAGTAAAATCGTTGTATTAAACTCGGGTCGCGATCGAACCCTCGATCCGCAATTGTCTCGCTATTATCTGGGTTGATCTATCCGGCTGAGGGGCTTGAAGGTTGCCTGTGGGCGTCATTTGCATTTGTGTTTATAGCTGCGACTCTTTCCTATAAGTTACCCGCTCGGGTAATGTCTTCGGTCAAGCCTGGATAGGGTGGTCGCTGTATTCTTGGTGGATTAGAACGTCGGGAAAGTGTTCGCGGTAGCCTAGCTCGATTGCTTGGTATTGTTTTTTTTAGCCCCAGGAAGTTGTGACCAGTTGTTAAATATGTCTAAGTTCTCGGTGCCTTTCACTAAAAATTGACCAACCAACCCTTGAAACGAGGGGTGGATCTGCGTTTCTTTGAGAACGAATAAATATACTGTCGGCTGCTAATGACTAGCTGTGTGGTTTATAATCACTCGTAATGCGGATATGGGATGAGGAATAAGCTAGGTCTTCATCAGTCCGAAAGCTTGCTTTTGCCTAAATCCCATTTTACATCGATTCTGATTTTGTAGGTGTTTGGCTGAACCTTTGGCTTTAGACTCTTTCAGAAAAGATAGCAGCCATTACTAACGAATCTTCAAATGAGGATATACAGAATATGAAGTCTTTTCCATTCTTGCGAGCATTATACCTGTTTCTGATTATTGCGTTGACGGGTTGTCAGTCTCCGGGGCCGCAGCCTGAAGAGGGTTTGACTAAGGGTGCTAAGGATATGGCGCTCGCAACTTACAGCAACGCTGAAGGTTACCGGATTGGTGTTGATGATGAAGTGCATGTGAGTGTCTGGAAAAACCCTGATCTATCGGTGAAGGTGCCCGTTAGGCCTGATGGGAATATTTCGGTGCCTCTTATTGGAGATGTTGCGGTTGGTGGCAGAATGCCATCCGAAGTTGCGCAAATGATTAAAAAGCGGCTGAACACGTATCTTCGTGACCCTCAGGTTACCGTAATTTTATCCAAGCTTAAAAGCCACAAGTATATTTCACGGGTACGGATCACAGGTGCGGTCACCAAGCCTGTATCGATTCCATTTCGCCAAGGAATGACTGTTCTGGATGCCATACTCGAAGCGGGGGGCGTAAATAAATTTGCATCAGCTGATGGAACTAAGCTTTACCGGAAACAAGGTAATAAAAGTGAGGTTAAGCCGGTGAAGTTGAAGCGGATCCTGAAAAAAGGGGATCTAAGCACCAATTGGCCTTTGGCGCCTGGTGATGTGATAACGGTTCCAGAGCGAGCCTTCTAGCAAGGTTTGATGCTGAGATACACCTCGTAATGAATTCAGGATTGATCGAAAGATGAGATACGCCGTAGAAACCGACTATAAACTCTTGCTGCGCAATTTAGTTCAGTACAAGACATTTATGGTCATTTTGTTTTCCCTGATTGCGATAGCCGCAACCGTATTCGGATACTTTACTCCAAAGAAGTATGCATCGTATGCGACCCTATTGCTGGATGGTAAGACAATAATAGCTCCTTTAATGAAGGGTGCTGCTGTGTCTGCTGAGACTAAAGATTGGTCAAAGGTTGCGGAAGAGATTATTTCAAGTCGTAAGTCTATGACGCGTTTAATGCGTGAACTGGGATATATCGAGGACGGTATTAGTTCTGAAAAAGATGAGGTCTTACTGGATAGTCTCAGAAGAAATACCAAAGTCGCATTGACGGGTAATGATAATTATTTGCGGATTGGTTTTCAACATACAGACCCTTATTTTGCCAAGGAAGTGGCGACCCACCTCACCGATATTTTCATCGATGCTACGCATGGTTCGCGTGCCGATGAGAGTCAGGAAGCGTTCGAGTTTATTGACATCCAAGTGAGTACTTATCATGAGAAACTACTGATTGCCGAGGAGCTTCTTAAAGTATTTAAAAATAAACGCCTTTCGGACGGAACCAGTTCAGAGGCCTCAGTATCTGATCGGATACAACGTTTGCAGGGTATTATTAATAAATCTTCCCTTGAATTAAAAGAGTCGAGGATCAGGCGGAGTTCGCTTAAAAATCAACTGGAAACCGAGGTTCAGACGACCATTAGCCTGGGGAATCAGTCTCAATATTTTAAACGTCTTAGAGACTTGCAGGATAAAATAGCCTCATTGCGACTCCAATACCGCGATACCCATCCCGATATAGTCAATATCCAATATCAGATTGATGATTTAAAACGTCGAATTGAAGAGGAAAAAGATAATAAATCCACTAAATATAGTGGGCTGGGCGATGGCATCAAGACGAATAAGATTTATCAGGGTATTCGTATGCAGTTAGGTAAGGTTAATACACAAATCGCAACCCTGGAAACACGAATCTCAGTGAGTAAAGAAAATATTTCCAAAGAAAGAAAAAAAGGGAAAAGTGTCCATACGAGTGATGCCGAGCTTGCCGAGTTAACCCGTACTTATAACGTAAATAAAAAGATTTATGAGGATTTACTAAAGCGGCGTGAAGCAGCCCGCGTATCCAAGGAAATTGATGAACAGCATAGAGGTTTGAGTATTAAGGTCTATGAGCCTGCTTATCTACCCTTAAAGCCATCAGGATTGAGATTTTTTCATTTTGTTTTATTAGGCATGCTTTTTGGTGGGCTCGTTCCAGCGGCGCTTTTATATATGTATCAACTCGTTGATAACAATATTAAATCGCTGGAGCTACTTAAATTGAAGGAGGATGTGCCTGTTATAGGGTCCGTACCGAGCATCTTGAATTCTAAAGATATGCGATCCTATAGTTTAAAGAGTGGTGTCATGTTTGGTTTTCTAACGCTTGTGTTCCTATTAATCGGTGCGATTGGGTACTTTAAGTTAATCCATGTGGGTTAAGGCAGATAATAATATGTCAGATGATGATGGGGTAGGAAGCATAGGACGCGCGCTGGAAAAAGTGCGAAGCGGTAGTGCTCAACCCTCAACTGCGCTTGTGGATAATAGCCGTTATGATAACACCATTGGGCAGCGTAGATTCGAGTACGAAGATGGAATTATTGCACGCAGTGTTGAGGCGAGCGAACAGATTCTTAGAATGGCGCAGCCATTTGTTTTTTCTAAGAAAGAATTGGACCAGCATCATATTATCCATCAAGAGGATAAGAACTCCGTTGTCCACTCTCTTTTAAAAGATCTGCGCAATCGTATTACGCTACAAAGGCAGGGTATGGGTGCTACAGTTTTGGTAACCTCTGTCTCCAAATCACCGCAGTCTTCACTGTTCGCAAAAAATTTGGCGGCGATCATATCGGCCGATGAGAGTCGAACCTCTCTTCTTCTTGAAACTCATCCAACAGAATCTAAATTATATGGAAATCTGGATGCGGTGACGGGGCTTTGTGAGTTTATTACTGAGAACATCACTCGGGTCGAAGATGTGATTTATCCAACAGGTGTACCTAGGATGCGGATTATTCCATTTGGGAGCTCAGATTTTTCTGACTATGAGTATCTTCGTACCACACGGATGCGGATATTGGTTAAAGATATTATCAGACGCTATCCGCGAGAGCGTTATACTATTATTGATGCTCCAGCTGTTGATGAGGTTTCAGATGTAGAGCTGTTGAATGAGTATGTTGATCATATCGTTGTTTGTGTGCCGTATGGAGAGGTTTCTGCGATTCAGCTTAATAAGGGGCTGAGCAAACTCGATAAAAATAAGCTTTTGGGCGTGGTCATAACGGGGTCCCCTAGGATTCCGCGATTTTTCCCCAAGTTCATGAAATAACTGCCTTACTTGTGATGACTATGAGAAGGGTTCTGTTATTGATAGGCTTGTCTGCGGTGCTTTTGAATACGGCAGTTGCTAAGGAGTTTATTCCCCACCTAGGCATGACGTTTGAGCAGAATGACAATATCGATAAAGAAACCAAAGATAAAGCAGAAGAAGACACTGTTATAACGCCCTATTTCGGTTTTATATATGAAGACCAAGGGCCTCATTTAGATGCCTCTGTTGATTTTGAGGTTCGCAACGAGCGCTTTTCAAGTAACTCGGCTAATAACCAGAATTTATTCTCGATAGATTCGTTTGTCGATTGGGTTATTTTACCTAATCGGTTTGTTTGGGCTATTGAGGATGTCGCTAATACCCAGCGTATTAGCGCGTTTGAATCTGCCTCGCCGGATAATCTGCAAAACTTTAATGTTTTTACGACGGGTCCTGATTACATATTTTCTAGTAGCTCGTATGAAGGCTTACTGAAGCTCAGATTGGGGGATGTTTATTATTCTGATACGGGTGCAGATAATCAGAGAATTATAGGTTCAGCCTCCGCCAAGAGATTAATTAACGAATACAGTTCTCTTGGAATTAGCGGTGCTATTTCACTGGTTGATTTTGAGGAGGTGTTTCAAGTTGATTACGATATCGGATTCTTAGGTGTGACTTACGAAAGAGATCTGCCTTATGGTACGTTTGAACTGAGTTCCGGCGTTAACTGGGTGGCGCATGATAATGGCACCGACGAAAGCGCGCCGATGGGAGAGCTAGAATTCGAATATGATGGCGGCGGTGGCGGCGCTAATGTGTTGAGGTTGGCCGCTTCAACCAAGTATTCAGATCCTGCCTTGGATGCCTACGACCCACTTTACTCAAGAACCTATGACGTCGGCGCCGGTGACCCAATGAATGCTAATCAAATATCCGGTGATGGAGTATTTAGTTCCGACAGAATTGAGGCTGGATATATTCGAAATGGTAAGCGCATACGGTTTAACCTATTGGCATACCTCAATAATCGGGAATCTCTGTTAAACGCTTCTGAGGCTGATGTTGAAGAAAAGGGATTTAACGTTGGTCTTTCGTACCTGCTAAGAGACAGTTTGTCACTTTGGGTTAGGTACAATGCTTCAGACAATGATTTCAAAAATAACAACTCAACAGTGAAGGGCATGTTTACCAGCGCAGGATTTGACTATTCAATCACTCAATATCTCAAGTTAAGCGTAGGGGCTAGTGACGGAGAGGAGGATAGTGAGGCCATTAATCCTTCGCTAGATATTGAAACTGATGATCAACGAGACTTTAGCAATACGATTGTTTTTTTAAGGTTAGAATACCGTGGTGTCCCAAAGGAGAAGGAATAGCTATGTACCTTGAACATTTTAAACTCATATCTGATCCGTTTCGGCTTTCTCCGGATTCTGCATTTTTCTATCCTAGCTTGTCCCATACGACGGCAAAGAATTACATGGAGTATGTTCTTTGGAGTAGGGATAGCTTTATTGTAATCACGGGTGAAATAGGCACAGGAAAAACAACGCTAATTCAGAAGATGTTGGATGAGGCCGGTCCCAGACTGATAGTGGCTAGGCTTCATCAAACCCAATTGAATGAAATTGAGTTTCTACAGGCTCTTTTAGATGAGTTGGGAGTGGACCCATTTCATACTCAATCCAAGGTTGAACTACTAAGCATGCTAAATGCTTACCTTAAAGGAAAGTATGAAGAAGGCGAAACGGTCGTTGTTATCATTGATGAGGCGCAGAATCTTAGTGCTAGGGTGCTTGAAGAGATAAGGCTCCTGTCAGGTTTTGACTCTAACCGTGAGAAATTGCTTAATATCTTTCTCGTTGGGCAGCCGCAGCTTAAAGAGACGTTGGCTAAACCTGAGCTCGAGCAGCTTGTGCAGAGAATAAGGCTCCATTTTCATTTGGAGGGGCTGGGCTTTGATGAAGTAAGGTCCTATGTAAGGTATCGGCTTGCAATAGCTTCTGAGAAGAAAATCTCACCAAAACCATCATCCAGAAAATTGATTGAGTATTGTAATTCAAATAGTCTTATTGGCTCGCCTGCGGATTTGTTTGGTGATGAACTCATGAGCGAGATTATTAAATATACAGGGGGTATTCCTCGGCTTATTAATACGCTTTGTGACACTACATTGCTGACCGCATATGCTAAGGACAAGAAGGTCATAACTCAAGAAGATTTGTCTGGCGCGCTTGACGATTTACAATGGAAGCCCTATGTCGAGAGGTTTCCCTATAAAGCGATAAAGTCACCGGTATCCGGTGAATATAAGTTATTTGTAATGAAAGAAGGGACTATGGTATCGGTGGAGGGGCTGTCAAAAGATAAAATTCTCGTGGGTAGGAGTCATCTCTGTGATATTAAAATAGATCAGAAGTCCGTAAGCGGAAAGCATTTCCAGCTGGTGCTGAATCCCGATGGCTATACTTTGGAAGATCTCAAGAGTACCAATGGGACGTATGTAAGCGGTGATAGGGTTGATAAAAAGAAAATGAAGGACGGTGATACAATAGAGATCGGTACTTATACCCTGGAATATAAAGTCAATAAAGAAATTGACTCTGATGGTAGGGTGTTGGATATCAAGTCCAAAGCAAAAAACCGAGCATAGTAAACTCTTCTGATATAGTAAGATAACTTTGTTGTGCAAGAACTAAAAATATTTACTGTTTTTCTGGCAGTGGGTGGGGTTTCTTCCTTCGCCTATTTAATTGCGTTTGGCCGGTATAAATATCTAATTCCAATAATGCTCGCTTGGATGTCGATAGTAGCCTCAGTGTTTTTTATAAAAACTATTTGGGCTGCTTTCCTGGTCGTCCTGCTGATAAAGCTCATTTTTGTAAAAAATGACATTGAAAAGAGCATTGTCTTTTTTTTAAGTTTACTGCCCGTGATTCCCGCCAGTTTTCTTTTTCCCTTCGTAAAGCCGGGCTTGCTTTACTTTATGGATTTAAACATGCCAATGGTTTTGGCAATGGTATTTTTGTTGCCTCTAATACCGAAAATTGTGGCAGAAAGCGAGGAAGGCGTTTATCGAACTGATCTATTGTTTCTTTTCTTAATGGCAATATTTGTCTTTGGCGCATTTCGTGAAAGGTATGAATTTCAAATAACGTTTTTTGCGGGTGCAAGAGATGTTTTCGTTACGTTATTTTCCTTCTTTATTCCCTATTATGTTTTATCAAGGGGGTTAAGAGGTATTGAAACAGTAAACCACGTTGTTAAAGGGCTAGTGGTGACAGGAACCTATATTGCCATGTTTGCTTTTGTCGAGGCAATACTGAAATGGAAGATATATACTGAGTTAGGGGGGTATCTGAGTGCGTTTACCGCGGGCTCTTTGCATAATCTGTACGAAGTTAGGTACGGCCTTTTACGCGTGGCGGTTAGCTTGACTCATCCGATAACACTGGGTTTTTATCTTTCATTCATTTTTGGATTAGCGGTCTACTTACTACGAGTCGAAAAGGCTACTCGGTTAGGATATATGCTGTTTTATGGGCTATTTGTTGGAGCGATGTATCTTACCGTTTCTAGAGGAGCGTGGGTCGGCTTTGCGGCTCTATTATTCGTATTGTTAGTTTATAAGCTCAGCCCAAAAGTAAGAATCATCCTGCTGCTACTGTCCGTAGTCCTATCACCCTTGCTTTCATTTGTTGATATGGGGGAAAGTCAGCCATCATCCAGTACTTCTTCGGATGGAGTGGATGAGTTTGGTACCATGGAGTATCGATATAATCTGGCGTTGGCATCATTTAAAGTGATCCCCCGGCAGTTTTTCTTTGGGTCCAGAACCTACAAGGAATACCCGGAAATGCAGGAGCTAGAACAAGGACAAAAAATTATTGATATCGTGAATGGATATCTACATATAGCGCTGGATTATGGAATGTTAGCACTGGCGGTTTTCTTAGTGTTGGTGATGCGTTCTGCGTTAGAGGGTGTGAGAAGCCACCAGTATGGACGGGATTATGAAAACGAACAATTTGAGTATCTGGGCATATCGCTTGTCGCGATAACATACTCTTTAGCTATTCAATTGGCGTTTACTAGTTTTGGAGGCGAAGTAGCGGCATTCTTATTTATTACTATGGCGTTATCAAGGAGTATGAAGTTCTCACGAGAAGAAATTGAGGAAGATTTAATTGAGCCGCCCGTAGTTTCAGGCCTTAAATCTTAAAATACAAAAAGAGCATTAACGAGCTTAAAGTACTAAAAGGCCTCTTTATGAGTACTACGAATCGTAACTAGCAATTATTTAATAGCGGCATAGATTACCTTTGAATTATATTGGATCAAATTAACAAAGGTGCGTTTACAATGTTTGGTAACTACGTGCAGTACTTAAGTCTTAGAGAAATCTCCTCTTTCGCGCGGTTAGGGCGGCGCAAACTGAGGGTTAGCTGAATAGTTACTTACTTATTTGGTATCTATCTGGATAGGGTTATATGGACGGTGAATCGAAAGGAACAGGAGTTGGAAAGAATAGCCTGATTGTTATCGTTGGGCAATTTGGCAGTATTCTAATTAAATTTTTCTCGAATATCCTGCTTGCTTGGTTTTTGACACCAGACGCATTTGGGGTCGCCGCTATTGTTATTGTTGTCCTTATCGGGCTTTCCCTTTTGTCCGACGTGGGAATCGCAGATAGTATTGTTCGCAACCCCAAGGGTGAAGAAGAAGATTTCTATCGGTCTGCATTTGTTGTCCAGGTAGGCCGGGGCCTCATTCTATTTTGTCTAATTGTATTGATTTCCCAGCCCGTCTCAGAGTTTTATAACGAAGAGATTTTGCATGCTTGTTTGATCGTTGGTGGATTATCGCTGATTACTGATGGCTTCGTTTCAACGCGATTATATGTGATGCAGAGAAATCATCAAGTTAAGCCTCTGGTGATACTTGATGTAACTTCGCAGCTGGTTACAGCGCTATTGGTTTTGATGATTTGCTTATATAGTGCTACCGTGTGGGCGCTTGTTTTCGCTCATATATTTAACTCCATATTCAAGTTGATAGGTAGTCACTATCTTGCGCCCATGTCCTTTAAAGGGTTTGAGCTCAGGAAAGATTACTTCTATGAGATATTTAGTTTTGGAAAGTGGATATTTCTAGCAACGCTTTTCCACTTTGTCATTACTCAATCAGACAAGTTAGTACTAGGGAAGCTCATAGAAGCTTCAGATCTGGGGGTGTATTCAATTGCTGCAGCGCTTGCCGGAATATCGTTAATGCTTTCGTTTAACTTAGGTGTGAGGATATTTTATCCTGTACTTTCCGAAGCGGCGAGGGAATCAAAAGCAGTTTATTCTCAAAGGTTGGACCAGGTGCTGAGGCAACTATTGCCTATCCTGCTTGTATTCGTATTGCTTACATTTGCGTATGCCCCCCCATTTTTTGATTATTTATATAAAGATGACTATGGCCCTGCGGGAGGCATCACGCAACTGCTAGCGATTATGACTTGGTTTATGATTATTTATGATTTATATCATAAGGTTCCGGTATCCTATGGGGCTCCTGAGTATACTGCTTTTTGTTCTTTTGTTACCTCAATATTTCGTGTATTCCTAAGCTTTTTAGCGTTCACTTACTATGGCCTGACAGGATTTATTATAGGGCTTGCGGCAGGTTCAATTATTGGCATCATAACGGTTCAGGCATGGATGTTTAGGCAAGGCATCGCGCTAAGTTTCTATGAGCTGAAACTGAGCTCCTTCTTTTTCCTCGCGATTGTATTTTATTATGGTGCCGGATACGCCCTTAGTGCCATGTATCAAAAAGAGATCCTTGCGGTAGTTCTTACACTAGTGGCAGGTTATTTTCTCTACTCTTCCTATAAGGTTCAACTTTATGACTATAGAAAGAAGTCACGCTCGATTACAAAATAAGCTCATCTTTTAGTGAATGGCGTTATTGCAAAGGTCCAAAATAGCGGGCTAACCATAAGCCTATACGTTTTTTCCTTTACCAAAGACTACGCACTCTAGACGGAGTGTCTTCGCGCGGGAAATGGATATTTTGTCTATCGCCAATTAGTAGGAATATGATAGTATTTTTGGCTTAGCAAACTGAATGTGGAAATACGTTGAATATCAATGTAATAGAGGGTGACTTTAGGTCTGAGAAGGCAACTATCGGCTTGTTAGCCGCTCGCTTCAACGGTTTTATTGTGCAAAGTCTTGTCGACGGAGCCACGGATACTTTAAGGCGTCATGCAGAGGGCAATCAAAGTTATGATGTTGTTTATGTGCCGGGTGCATTGGAGCTACCCTTAGCCGCCCAAGCGATGGCAAGCTCTGGTAAATATGATGCATTAATTGCTTTAGGCGCGGTTATTCGTGGTTCTACGCCTCATTTTGATATCGTTTCTGCTGAAAGTGCCAAAGGTCTCGCAGCAGTTTCCGCGGCGCAAAATATCCCTGTTATTAATGCTATTTTGACAACTAATACAATAGAACAAGCGATTGAGAGGGCCGGTACAAAAGCGGGAAACAAAGGTTCCGAAGCTGCGATGGGTGCTCTCGAAATGGTTAGTTTGTTGCGCCAGCTGAATGACTGAGAAAGCAAAATCAAATAAGGTTTTTCATCAACGCCATGTATCCAGAAAGCTGGCGATGCAGGCTATTTATCAATGGCAGCTTGGCGGGCAATCCGCGCAGGATATTGTTAAGCAATTTCGCGATGACATTGATTATCCTAAATCTGATCGAGATTATTTTGCCTCCCTAGCGACTCAGACTATCCAAGGCAGTAGTGTTTTAGATGAACTTCTTAAGCCATACTTAGATCGAGATATTGAGCGTGTGGACCCGATTGAAAGAGCCGTTTTGCGGTTAGCAGTGAACGAGCTAAGAGAGCATCAGGAAATCCCCTACCGTGTTGTTCTGAATGAGGCTATTTCATTAGCAAAAAAGTTTGGTGCCCAGAATGCTTACAAGTATGTCAATGCGGTACTTGATAAAATTCTTCCTCAACTAAGAAAGTCAGAGCTTGCGTCCAAGTAAATAATGTCGTTAGAGTTTGAGCTGATCCAAGAGTTTTTTCAGAGGGATACCGTTGACGAAGGGCTTTCATTGGGTATTGGCGATGATGCAGCGATTGTTAATATACCCGCCGGAGCACAGCTTGTTGTAACCACCGATACAATGGTGGAAGGAGCCCATTTCTTTAAAACAGATTCCGCTGAAGATATTGGCTACAAGTCCCTTGCGGTCAACTTAAGTGATCTAGCGGCTATGGGCGCGACGCCAAAGTGGTTTACGCTTTCTCTTTCCATTCCTGGTGTTGACAAAGCTTGGCTTGCACCTTTTACAAAAGGTTTGTTTTCTCTCGCTGATAAGCACGCCGTGAATTTAATTGGTGGCGATACCACAAAAGGTCCGCTGAGCATTTGCATTCAAGCTCTTGGAGTTGTTTCCACGGGGCAAGCGATAACAAGATCTAATGCAGTGACTGCCGATGATATTTTTGTCACGGGTACATTGGGTGATGCGGCCTTGGGTTTGTTAAGCCTACAAAGTAAAGTTGATTTACCTCGTGATGTAGCCCGGGTATGTGAAGCACGCTTACACCACCCGACGCCTAGGGTAGAGGTTGGTATGGCGTTACAAAACGACGCTCACGCCATGATCGATTGTTCTGATGGGTTTGCCGCGGATCTTGGTCATTTGTTATCATCAAGCGATAAAACAGCTGAAATTTGGTTGGATAAAATCCCCATGTCTAGCTCGGTCGATTCCTGGATGGCTATTCACCATCGTTGGGAGGTCCCACTGGCCGGAGGGGATGATTATGAGTTGATTTTCACTTCACCGCCTGAAAAACGGAAAAGTATAGAAGCACTAAGCATTGCTCTTTCGTGTCCATTTTCGCGCGTTGGGAAAATCACACAATCAGACGTTACCCAGTACTACCTACCCGATGGTCAGGTATTAGACCTGAAACAAAAAGGATATTCACACTTTTGAAAACTCCAGTTGCAGTCGCTACCGTTTTTGGAAACCCGATACACTTTCTAGCCTTTGGTTTTGGTTCTGGATTGGCACCAGTCGCGCCGGGGACCTTTGGAACCCTGGTGGGTATTCCATTTTTTCTGTTTATGGTTTCGCTACCTTTGTGGGCTTACCTTCTCCTTACCCTGGCTTTCTTTTTGTTTGGAGTATGGATATGTGATCGTTCTTCTAAACTGCTTGGTGTTCATGATCATGGAGGAATCGTTTGGGATGAAATAGTCGGTTATCTTGTCACCATGATCGCAGCACCGCAGGGTTGGGAATGGATTGTGATAGGTTTTATCCTCTTTCGTATCTTCGATATATTCAAACCCTGGCCTATTGCTTATCTAGATAGGCATGTTTCAGGAGGGTTTGGAATTATGATTGATGATATTCTGGCAGGTGTTTATGCCATGTTTATACTCCAATTGCTAAATTATTATGTAGTTTGAGTGCTACAGCCATAGGCTCGGTTTTGATACCATCCACGCCCCACATTTTTAGATAACGAATATGACAATACGCACGCGTTTTGCTCCCAGTCCGACGGGTTACTTGCACATAGGCGGTGCTCGCACCGCGCTGTTTTCTTGGTTGTTTGCGCGTAAACACGGTGGGCAATTTATTTTGCGCGTTGAAGACACTGATCGAGAGCGTTCCACGGATGCCTCCGTGCAGGCAATACTGGATGGTATGAAATGGCTACAGCTGGATTATGATGAAGGTCCGTATTTTCAGACAGAACGGATGGAGCGTTATCAGGCCGTTATTCAGCAGCTCTTAGATAACGGTCAAGCCTACCATTGTTATTGTAGCAAGGGAGAGCTCGATGCTATGCGAGCGGAGCAAATGGCTTGTAAAGAAAAGCCCCGTTATGATGGCCGCTATCGTGACTTTAAAGGCGTGCCTCCCGAAGGTATAGATCCGGTCATTCGTTTTCGAAATCCGCTCGAAGGCCGTGTCGTTATTGATGATTTGGTGAAGGGGGCCGTGGTTGTGGAAAACAGTGAGCTGGACGACTTGATCATCGCCCGCTCTGATGGAACGCCAACTTATAATCTCACCGTAGTTGTAGATGATCTTGATATGAATATCACCCATGTGATTCGTGGAGACGATCATCTGAATAACACTCCGAGACAGATAAATATCTTGCGTGCTCTTGGCTCCGATTTACCAAAATATGCCCATCTACCGATGATCTTGGGTGACGATGGTAAGCGTTTGTCCAAGCGGCATGGAGCCGTTAGCGTCATGCAGTATGCTGACGATGGCTATTTGCCCGAAGCATTGCTTAATTACCTGGTGCGGTTAGGGTGGTCACATGGGGATCAGGAGTTATTTTCTCGTGAAGAAATGATTGATCTTTTCCAGCTAGGCTCGGTAAATAGCGCGGCTTCCACTTTTAACCCCGGAAAACTCTCATGGCTTAACGAGCAGTATCTTAAGACGCTAGAGCCGAGCAAAATCGCATCCGAATTGGAGAATTGTTTGCAAGCGAATGCTATAAGCATTTCGGATGGTCCTTCACTTGAGGCAGTCGTTATCGCATTGCGAGAACGCAGCAAGACCTTGGTCGCCATGGCTGAAAGTGCTCAATACTTCTATCAAGATCCGAAGTCCTACGATGAAAAAGCCGCCCAAAAACATTTTCAGACGGGTAGCGATAAGGTGTTAGCAGCGCTTGGAGACGCTCTCTTTAACGTGGAAGAATGGCAGGCAAAATCTCTGCACCAGTGTGTTATGGAGCAGGCAAAACTTCTAGATTTAAAGATGGGTAAGCTGGGTATGCCTCTGCGAGTTGCACTGACAGGCGGAACAGATTCCCCTGATATTGGATTGACGTTGCAACTGATTGGAAAGGAAGCGGTTTTGCGTCGTATTTCAAAGGCTGTTGAGACGATCAGGCAACAGAAATCCGGTTGACAAAGCAGGTCGCCTCACGTAGATTACGCGCTCCCTCTGCGGGGCTATAGCTCAGCTGGGAGAGCGCAACACTGGCAGTGTTGAGGTCGGCGGTTCGATCCCGCCTAGCTCCACCAAATAGTTATGTGGTGTGCGAAATGCCACAAAAGTAGTTTTCTGAGCCTGGGATTAGAGAGCTGCGGTTTAAAGTGTTTTACTCCTCGACGTCCCCATCGTCTAGAGGCCCAGGACTCCGCCCTTTCACGGCGGCAACAGGGGTTCGAATCCCCTTGGGGACGCCATTTTTTCTGGTCTTTTATGACCAGATTTCTGATGTCCGGTTTAACCATCGACTACTAATCGTTGCATAAGTCACCGCATGTTCAACGAGTTCATCAACAGAACCTTCTTCCACGAAGTCACGAAGGAATACTATCAACAGGCTGGTAACTTCTAGCCCTCGGCTCTAGCTCCTACTTCGTCTACCTCCGGTTTCTACCTTCGTACCTACCTGCGTTATGCGGGCGTTTGTATGCTTCATGGAGGAATAGATATTTTCGGATGGGCTTTAGCAAAAAAGAACCCGTGCTTTGAGAGCAATAGGTGGATTTCATACTGCAAATCCTTTTGCAGTATGATTAATAAAATGGGGCCTATAGCGTTCCCTTAACCTTCAATCAGTTTTGTTAGCCTGCTCTCTAGGTTGGCCACCACTGGGATGACGCGTGAGCTAAATTTTTCTGCGCGTTTAGCCGAGACAGCGCCCAATTCGTAATAGGCCTTAATACGCTTTAGCGAGGGTTCTAGTAGGTTGCTTTGCACATCTTTATGGGCCATCGCGCTAGCAAGACGGTCCACCTGCTTTTGCATACGTATCTTGGCAAGCTCAGGCGGAGACTTTAATTCGAGAAGAATTTCCAGATCGAGCAGTAAGGATGCTCTCAGCTCTGCATTTGTTTTCAACTCATTTTCATTAAGTGATCCCTGGCTGGCTTTCTCGAATCGAGTTTCTAGTGCGGTGTTTTCGTTATTTCCGAAGGCTAGCCATTGCTGTTTGCAGCTTTCAATCAGGGCATCATTTTCACTTTTCTGAACGGCCTTTTCATAGGTTTCTAGTAGGTCGTGCCTTTCCATTAGCGATGATAGCAGTTCTAATTGTCGCTTCCAGTGTCCTTTTTGTGAGTTCTTGTTAACGGACTGCATGGCTTTTTCGAAACGCCGTTCAAGCATATTTTCCTGCTTGTTTTTAGCGGGCCTTATTTCATTCCATTGCGAACGTAGTTTTGAAAGATCACTTGAGGATGTTTGTTCTGTATTCGCTAGTTGCTCGGCCGCGACACAAATCAATGTCTTTTTATCCAGAATAGCCTGTATTTCTCCGCGTACCGCATCCTGCTTTTCTTTATCGCGTGCGAAAATTGCATCGGCTGCGGTACGAAATCGCTTCCAAAGTTTTTGTTCGTCAGAGCGCCTCCCGGTTACGGTAGGCTGCCATGCGCGTTGTGCATCTCGAGCGGCCTGAGTTGCTTCTGTGAGATTGTCGTGATCTTGCAAGGCCTCGAGCTTCTCAATTAATGCCTCGCGCTTATTGAGGTCAATACGGCGCTCGTTTCTTAGGTGCGATTCAATGGCAGATTCAGCCGATTTATAGCGATCAAGAATGGGTTTCCAATTTCGGCGGCTCACTGCGTCTGATTTTCGCCATCGAGCCTGAAGCGTACGAGCCTGTTTATCTATTACGCGCCAGTCGGGAGAATCCCAGTTGGTTGAGCTTTCCAATTCTTCGTAGTCATTGCAGATGCTTTCGCGATGCTCTAAGTTTTTGTGGCGTTGTTTCTCTTCTGCATCGAAATGAGCCTGACTCAGCGCATAGGCTTCGCTGCAGGCGGTGTCAAAGTCTTTCCATAGTTTACGCCCGGATGCAGGATCAATTTTGCCTAATTTTTTCCAGCGTGAACGTAGGTCGCGAACCGCTGTTGCACGTGTGTTGGCATCTTGCTTAATGTCTTTTAGTGCAATGGCCTCATCAATCAGTTCCTTGCGTGCCTGATCGGTACTCCAGTGGCGCCAACCTTTAAGCTCTTGAATTCTTGGAACTACCTTTTGTAGCCGGTTTTCCAGCGTAATCTTTTCCTGTTTGGGAGTATCTATTAATCTTCCCAGGGCCTTTTTAACCTCTTTTTGTAATGCGTCTGAGTCATTTAATTGATCTTGCTCTAGTGAGGTTTCAATGCGGCAAAGCCAAGTCTGGATCTTTTTCAAGTCTTCTTCTTGATGCCGTTTTTGTTTTGCCTGAAGCATACTCAGCTGGTGGGTTAAGCGTGAGAACTGATTTTGATATTCCTCTTTTAACTGGGGGTCCTCAGGCTGCTTTTGTTTTTCCCAGCTGGCTGTGAGCGCTTCAATAAAACCAGCTTGAAGATGATGTTTTTGCAGTTGGATTTCTGCTTTATGGATTGTCTTCTCAAGTCCTACGGTAAAGCGAGAATTTTTCAGTAAGAAATCGATTCGTTCACTTAGATGATTTAAGGTCTGGTGAAATCGATTAGCAAGCGATGCTTCAAATTGTTCAGGGAGAAGTTCCAGTTGGTCCCAGTCCTGATGAAATATATCCAGTGTTTCTTCCAGCTCTTTGGCTTCGAGGTCAGAAAGGCGTTGGCGTTGATTTAATCGCGTGAGAAAGTCGTCTGCTAGAGTACACTGTGATTCTTTTGCGTGGATCAGCGGTTTGAGAGACTCTAGTTTTTGTTGCCAATCATCAATGCGATTTTGAGAGCTGGTGCAGGCGCTCGAAAAAAGAAAGGCATTTTCCGAGCCGACATTATCGAGGTGATTCCAACGATTTTTCAGGGTGTTAAGTTGTGCTTGGTTCCGCTTGCACTGGTCATTGTGACCAACTTGTTTGGTCAACTCTAGAATGCTTTCAATTTCTCTCTGCTGTGACTGCTTGGCTTCTAGAATATCGAGGTTGCTGCGCAGAGTTTGTGCTACTCGTTTGTCTTTTTTACCTAACTGCTTCAATGTGTCGCGTATAAGTGTTTCATTACATAGGCGTTGTGCAGTAGCGTGGCGAATTTTACTACTGGGATCTTTCAGAGTGTAGTGGGCCAGAAGGGTTTGCTCTTTCTCAGAGATAAGCGCAATTGCGGCTTCGCGCAGTTGTATGTCTTGTGCATTATCAGCAACAGTTAAATTTAGTTCGAGGTTATTAATTCGCTGTAGGCGAGAGGCGATACTGGGGAGAAAAACCAATTGAGCTGCTTCTTGCTCTATTAGTTTTGAAAATTGTTTGTTGAGTGTTGTCTGTAATTTTTGGGGTGGAGTAACTTTTAGGAGTGTGGTGGTGGATGAGATTCTATGAATGGCCGTTTCGCAAACATCGAAATTGTCGTCGGTATTGGCAATTTCGATGAGTATTGCTTCATCAGAAATATTGGCGATAGCGCGTTGGCGTACGGCGGGGTTGTGGTGTTGCCACTTGGGTTTGAAAAATCGCTTTAGCATATAGGGTCTCGAAACAGTGCTAGATTACTTAACCCGCATGCCAGGTTTCGCACCTTCATCCGGATTTAGGATATACAGCTCTTTGCCGCCTGGGCCACCTGCTAGCACCATGCCTTCCGAAAGGCCGAAGCGCATTTTGCGTGGCGCAAGATTGGCGACCATTACCGTCATGCGACCTTCTAGCTTTGCTGGGTCGTAGGCTGATTTAATTCCAGCGAATACATTTCGGGTTTGCTCTTCGCCGATATCGAGCGTCAATTGAAGAAGTTTATCGGCGCCTTCTACATGCTCTGCCTTAACGATTTTTGCAATGCGTAAATCTATTTTGGCGAACTCATCAAATTCGATAGTGCTGGCAACAGGCTCTATCTTAGCTGTAGTTTTTTGTGGTTTCCCGGCGTTTGTGGCTTGCGCGGTAGAGGTCTCTTTACTTTCTTCTACCATGGCATCAATCTTTTTTGGATCAATTCTCTGCATTAGGTGTTTGAACGGGCTGATTTGTACATCAAGCATTGGGGTTGGTGTTTCCGTCCAGGCGCCGTTGCTCCGCAAGTCAATAGGTAAAAATCCTTCAACTTTTTTAGCCAGTTCAGGGAGGACGGGTGTCAAATACAAAGCCAATAGTCGAAACAGGTTAATCCCTACTGAGCAGATATCCTGTAGTTCTTTTTCTTTGCCATCTTCTTTTGCAACTATCCAAGGTTTTTGTTTTGCAACTATCCAAGGTTTTTGATCGTCGATGTATTGATTGGCTTGGTCAGCGAGCGCCATGATTTTACGCATAGCGCGGCCGTATTCGCGCTTTTCGTAGTGTTCGGCAATACTTTCGCTAGCCTCTGCGAACTCAGCAAATAAGCGTGGTTCAGCGTCTACCGCTGAGAGCTTCCCGTCAAAACGTTTGTTGATAAATCCGGCACAGCGGCTGGCAATATTAACTACTTTACCCACTAAGTCACTGTTAACGCGGGCCATAAAATCTTCTAGGTTCAGATCAATATCATCAACACCTGGCCCCAGTTTGGCGGCGAAATAGTAGCGTAGATATTCTGGATCTAAATGGTTCAGGTAGCTGCGTGCTTTTATAAAGGTGCCTCTAGATTTAGACATCTTCTGACCATCAACGGTTAGAAATCCGTGGCAAAAAACAGCGTTTGGTTTGCGATAATCCGATGCTTCCAGCACGGCAGGCCAGAACAATGTATGGAAGCGAGCGATATCTTTGCCAATGAAGTGGTATAGCTCGGTATGTTCAGAGTCGTGCCAATATTTGTCAAAATCAAGGTCTGTCCGGTCGCAAAGATTTTTAAAACTGGCAATGTAACCCATAGGCGCATCCAGCCAGACGTAAAAATACTTTCCAGCGGCGTCGGGTATTTCAAAGCCCCAATAGGGTGCATTGCGAGAGATATCCCAGTCTTTCAGTCCAGATTCAAAAAACTCCTTTTGTTTGTTGGCGATCTCCGTCTGTACCGCGCCGCTGTCTAGCCATTCTTTTAGCATTTCCTCGAATGCGCTCAGATGGAAAAAATACTGTTCGGATTCTTTTTCAATGGGTGCACTGCCGGATACAGCAGATATTGGATTTTTCAATTCGGTGGGGCTATAGGTTGCGCCGCAAGCCTCGCATGAATCACCGTACTGATCCGCAGTCCCGCACTTTGGGCATTTACCTTTGACGAATCGATCGGGTAGAAACATTTCTGCTACGGGGTCATAGGCTTGCATGACACTACGTGTTTCAATGTAGCCGCGTTCGCGAAGTTTTAGATAAATACCTTCTGCAACCTCACGGTTTTCGTCGGAGTGGGTGCTGTAGAAATTATCGAAGTCCACCATAAAGTCAGCGAAGTCCGCACTGTGTTCTTTATGCACTTGCTCAATAAGTGTTTCGGGGGTAATGCCTTCCTGCCGTGCTTTAAGCATTATTGGCGTACCGTGGGCATCGTCGGCGCAGACGTAATGACATTCATGACCACGCATTTTTTGGAAACGCGCCCAGATGTCAGTTTGGATATACTCAACCAAGTGACCCAGATGAATCGGACCGTTAGCGTAGGGCAGGGCACTGGTGACGAGTATTTTTCTTGTTGGAAGGGTCATTGGCTTTTCGTTGGGATTCAAACCAATGAAAGTAGCAGATTTTACCTCACACTTAAACGTAACCTTCGTTTTCAATTGCGTTACGGATCCACTGCAGCTTGCCTTTTTCCTCAATCGCGATGACATCGAATCGGCAAACGGCTTCAGGAGTGTGTTTTTGCAGGTAGCTTAGCCCGGTTTTAAGGAGCTTTTGTTGCTTGTGTCGATCAACACTGGCAGCCGCACCACCATGGAAGGATTGCTTGCGGTAACGGACTTCTATAAATACCAATGTTTCCTGATCCAGCATGATCAGATCAATTTCACCATAGCGGCTGCGAAAGTTTGATTCGAGATGCTTTAAGCCTTGCTTAAGCAAATACCTCAGCGCCAGTTGCTCGGCCCTATTGCCGAGCCGTTGGCTTTTCATTAACGGGTGAGGGCTCGTTCTCGTTTTGAGGGGTAACAACTTCGTTCGTTGGCGCGTCGGTAAGTGGTAGCGACAACATAACGGGTTTGCCTCGATAAAAGTAAGCCATGCCAAGTCTGCGGTGAATTTGGTTGTGGTTATTGATATAGAGGTTGCCGGTTAGGCCTTCGTGCAAAACCTGGAAGGATTGCACCAGATTATGGAGATTTGCGGCCAGCTGTAGGCTATCGTAGCCAAAGGCAAATAGCCTGGGATGGCGGCGGGCTAATTCATCCAAACCTTCCGCCTGTGGTAGCCCATTGTCGCTGTTTTTATCATCGTCTTCTGCCAGTAGCCACGGAATTTCCGAAAAAATGAGTCCATTTAAATCGCGGTTAGAGCTGTTACTTAATGGGCCGGAATATATATGCGAGGTTGCATATGTGGGTAAGTCACCGAGGTAGTGGTATTTTAAGAGGGGTTTTAATATGCGTGCCTGCTTGGGGGCGGCTGCTAGAAAGATAGCTCTGGCACCTACGCCATTGCCTTCTTCCTCGCTGGGCTTGAAAGCTCTCTCGATTACTGTGGAAAAATCGCGGCTTTGCGTTCCGTATTTTGCGGTGGTGACGATCGTGCTGCCAAGTTCTATGCTGCGGTCGTTAAATGCTTGGGAGATGCGTTCTCCCCAGGGAGAGTCGGGAACAACAACGCCGACGTGGGTGAGTCCGTCCTGCATAATTCGCTCGGCGATCTGTCGGGCTTCATCTTCAGGTAACAAGGCGAACTGATAGAGGTTGGGATTGTATAGCTCTGCATTGTTGCCGTAGTTGAGAGAGAGTACCGGTGCCGTTAGTGGGCTGGTAGCCAATATGTCCACGAGGGGTTTAGACATGGGGCCGATGACCAGTTCAGCGCCTTCGAAGACAGCCTGTTCATATAGAGAATATATATCTTGGCTGGCGTTGGTATCGTAAAAACGAACCTCCGTTTCTAAATCAGGCAGACTATATTTTGCGGCCATAATGCCGTCAACAATGACATTGGCTAAATGACTAAGAGGGCCGCTGGTGGGCAGCAGAACTGCGACCTGGTTAAGTTCGCCAGGGACGATTTTCTGTTGATTACGTACGGCTTCTAAACGCTCTCGATTGGCTGGATGCTTAGGGTAGATTTGTTGCCACTTTTGCAGCGTGTTGTTGAGTGCTTCTTTAGAGGGGGCTGTTTTGGCGATATAGGCGAGTTCGACCCATCCTTTTTCGAGACGGTCGTTGGTTTCTCCAAACCAACGAGATAAATCTTGAACTTGAAATGCCATCAGCTCATTCCATAAGCGGTCGCTATTATCATTGTTTTGACCATAGCGCTCTATCAGTATTGTAGTGTGTGCTTGCTTATTGCCCGTTTTTTGCTGTGCCTCGCCTAGCAGGGAGAGAATCTCTTTGTTCATCCCTCTTGGTAGGCCTTTGCGTGGGAAGTCGAGCAGTTGGATCGTTTGTTCATAATCACGGTTAGCGCGTGCAATATGTGCGGCAACCAAGCGCAACCTGGCTAGGGGCAAGGGTTCAAGTTTATTTTGATCCGTATCCTCGACAATTTTGTTGGCCTGTAAAAGGTTTCCTGAGCGCAACGCCATTTCTGCCGCCTTGGTGCGCCATTTTCCACGTTTGTCGGGCGTTAGCATTTTTGCCGTCAGCAGGTACATGTCCATTGCTTGCTGATAGTTTTTTTGTTTTTCTAAGAGCTGCGCCTGTGCGGCAGGGGTATTGGCGAGTGGGTCAACGGGTTGCGATTTGGCATTGATCGACGCTGGGCCTAATATGCTCACAACAAGCGCCACAGAGATAAAAAGGTGGCGAAGACTGTATTTATTGTTAACCCAGAAAGGTCGAAGTTGCCGCATGAGCAGTACCATAGTCCAAAACAAATGCATTATTTTATAATACGTTGTGGTGAGTGTCTTGACTGATCGCCATGAAAGGCGACAAAGCCCTGATAGAGGCGTCTTGTATGTGGTGGCAACGCCCATTGGTAACCTCGCCGACTGTAGTCCTAGAGCTGTTGATATTCTACGCAATGTTGACCTAATTGCCGCCGAGGATACGCGCCACACCGGAGGTTTACTCGCGCACTTGGGAGTAAAAAAAAGACTCATTAGTTTACATTCTCACAATGAGGCAAGCCAAACGCTGCGCTTAATGACGGAACTAGAGAAGGGTTGCTCCATTGCTTTAGTGTCGGATGCGGGTACCCCTTTGCTTAGCGATCCAGGCTTTCCATTGGTGGTCGCGGCGGGGAAGGCTGCGATTCGTGTTGTGCCGATTCCGGGTCCTAGCGCAGTGGTCACAGCGCTGTCTGCTGCGGGTTTGCCTTGTGATCGGTTCGTCTTTGAGGGGTTTTTACCTGCGCGTTCCGGGCCTCGCCAGAAATACCTGAAGACGCTTGTACGCGAGTCTCGTACCCTTGTGTTTTATGAGTCTCCTCACCGGATTGAAGCGAGCGTTGAAGACATTGGTCGGGTCTTTGGTTTGGACAGGCGCGCCGTAATTGCACGTGAGCTGACTAAGACTTTTGAGCAGTTTTATCGTGGCAGTGTGGTTGAAATTGAAGCGTGGCTTGCAGCGGACTCCAATCATCGCAAAGGTGAGTTTGTGCTTGTTGTGGCAGGAAGTGAGGTATCGACTCACGAAGAATACTCTGAAGGACCGCTGCTTGAGGTCTTGCTCGATTATATGGGCGTCAAACAAGCGAGCCAAGCTGCGGCGCGTATTACCGGCAAGCCTAAAAAGGAACTCTACAAGCAGGCCGTTTCACTGAAGCAATCAATGTTATAGTTCCGCTCGGAGTCAGCCAGGCAATCGCGCTTGCTTACAAGCGAGGAAAGTCCGGGCTTCAATGGGCAGGGTGCCAGGTAACGCCTGGGCGGTGTGAGCCGACGGATAGTGCAACAGAGAATAGACCGCCGATGGCCCGCAAGGGAACAGGTAAGGGTGAAACGGTGCGGTAAGAGCGCACCGCGCAGCTGGTAACAGTTTGTGGTACGGTAAACCCCACCCGGAGCAAGGCCAAATAGGGGTGCATTAGGTGTGGCCCGCACTGCACCCGGGTAGGCCGCTAGAGGGGCTTGGCGACAAGCCTCCCAGATGAATGATTGTTCACGACAGAACCCGGCTTATCGGCTGGCTCCACTTTAAAATTTCTTGACGGCTTCTGTGCGTAGCGAGAGCGGTTCTGGCGCGCGTGGTCCTTCTAAAGTACGGCGTTGGTGATAGAGTAATCAAACCCCCTTTACCCTATAGTCAAAGCGATAGTTTTGCGGAATTTCTGCCGAACCATCAATAATTAGTTTACCTTTGTTTGCAGTTCCTTCGGGGCTTGGTGAAGCCCGTGTTTCCCCTTGTTTTCATTCTCCTTATCTTCGAAATCCATTTAATTAAATTAGCTAATGGGCTGAAAAGGCGTCATTTTTTGGCTGTTGTTTTTACGCAACAGAGTGTATTAATACTGCATAAACTGTTGTTTTATAAATAAAAACCTCTTTATTCTCGGGCGCTGCCTCGCTTGACGTGGTGAAAAGTGGGATCTATAGTGAGTGGAGTGGAAGAAAGTGGAAGAAAGTGGAATTTGCAGCTAATAATTCGCGTGAATAAGCTGCGTGACAAGGAAGGCGTATGTTTAGTGGTGTGACGCATCTCAGTCTGGATGATAAAGGGCGTATTGCCGTTCCGGCCCTGTATCGCGAGGAGGTCATTACATCTTGCGAAGGGCGGCTGGTGATAACCATCGATATGGATCATTGCCTTCTGATTTACCCGTTCCCACAATGGGAAAAAATTGAGCAGGTTTTGATGTCTAAACCCAATATGGATAGGCAAGTTCGTCGGCTGCAGCGCTTGGTGGTGGGGCATGCGCAAAAGTGCGATATGAGCGCTCAGGGTCGACTTTCAATACCTGCCTCGCTGCGGGAATATGCGGGTTTGGATAAACAGGCGACTCTAGTGGGGCAGGGGAAGAAGCTTGAATTATGGGATACCAAGCAATGGGAGGAAGGTCGCGATCTCTGGTTAAAGGAGGAAGCAGAGTCGCTGGGTAATAGCGAAGCCCTTGATTCGCTGGCTTTGTAAGTTTTGTAGTAAGGATTGGTTTAGATGTCGCACACGCCTGTTTTATATGTAGAAGCGCTGCAGGCGCTGAGTATAAAGCCAGGGGGGCGTTACCTTGATGCGACGTTCGGCCGAGGGGGGCATGCAAAGGGCGTTCTAAATAGTTTGGGCGCAGCGGGGCAATTATTCGCAATGGATAAGGATGCACGCGCTACAGACCATGCGCTTGAATATTGTCGGCAGGAGCCGAGGCTGGTGTTTCGAAAAGGGAGTTTCGCCAATATGGATGAGTTTTTGCGTGATGAGAATGTCTACGGGGATCTTGATGGGATCTTTATGGATCTGGGGGTTTCATCGCCACAACTGGATAGTCCAGCGCGTGGCTTTAGTTTTTCTCATGATGGACCGCTGGATATGCGTATGGATACTTCGACGGGGTTGACCGCTGCGCAGTTGGTAAATACAGCCAGCCAGGCTGAAATAACAAAGATTCTAAAAGTCTATGGTGAAGAGCGATATGCAGGACGCATCGCACGGGCCATCGTGCAGGCTAGAACAGAGTCTGAATTCACAACAACGTTTGAATTAGCGGACATCGTTCGGGCGGCAAACCCGAATTGGGAGCGCGGCAAGGACCCGGCGACCCGTAGCTTTCAGGCGTTTCGTATAGAGGTTAATCAAGAGCTGAAGGATCTGGAGATGGGTCTTGAGCGTTCAATTCATGCATTGCGATCCGGAGGGATTTTGGTAGTGATCAGCTTTCATTCGCTGGAAGATCGAATCGTAAAGCAATTTATGCGCGGACGTGCTCGCCCGGCGCCGCAGCCCCGCCGAATGCCGCCAAGCCCTGATCTTTTTCATGCCGAGCTTAAAATTATGGGTAAGCCACAGCGTCCTCAGGAGGCGGAAATCGCCTCGAATCCTCGTGCACGCAGTGCAATTATGCGGGTTGCGGAGAGGCTCGCGTGAATCGTCAAGTCGTTACCATTTTGATCCTAGGTCTGGGGGCGCTTTTAAGCGCCTATGGGGTGGTCGTCAGCAAGCAGGAGACGCGTCAACAATTCCAGAGGCTTGTTGCTTTACAGAATGACCGTGATGAGTTGGATATTGAGTGGGGTCAATTGCAATTGGAGCAAAGTGCTTGGGCTACCCACGGGCGAATCGAGTCTGAGGCAAGACATATTTTGCAGATGAAGCTTCCTCGCGTGGGCGATGCTGTGTTGGTGTCCGAATGACGGCGCAGCGCGTAGAAATGCCCACCTACCCGGGGCGTCGCCTGGTCGTGTTGTTTCTGTTTTTGCTGGGAATGTTATTGCTCGCCCTCCGGGCGATCGAGTTACAGGTTTTTCAGCATGATTTTTTGCAGCAAAAAGGCAATGCGCATCAGACTCGAGTGGTTAATATTCCTGCCCATAGAGGAAAAATTCTTGATCGTCACGGTGAGCCACTGGCGATTTCCACGCCGGTTGATTCGGTTTGGGTCAACCCTCGCGAAATAGAGCTGACGCCAAAAACAGTTTCTCTCTTGAGTCAGCTATTAGGAATGAAGCAGGATGAAATCCGTAGCCGGATTGAAGGCCGGGCGGGTAAAGGTTTTGTTTATTTGAAACGCCAAGTGCCGCCCAGTCTTGCTAAGCAAGTAAAGGCATTAAAACTTGCGGGTGTGCGAGTTGATCGAGAATACCGACGTTATTATCCGATGGGTGAGGTTTTCGGCCATCTGCTTGGTTTTACTAACGTGGATGATCAAGGCCAGGAAGGCTTGGAGCTCGCCTACGATGATTGGTTGACGGGTGTGGGTGGTTCTAAAAGGGTTATTCGCGAAGGGCGGGGACATGTGATCGGCGATGTTGAGCTGATTCAATCCGCTAAGCCAGGGCAGGATTTACAACTGAGTATTGATGGGCGGATTCAGTACCTGGCATACCGCGAGCTTAAGTCAGCGGTAAAGGCTCATAAAGCTGAATCTGGGTCGGTGGTGGTGCTTGATCCACAGACGGGCGAAATATTGGCGATGGCGAATCAGCCGAGCTTTAATCCCAACAACCGTCGCCAATTTCGTAGTGAGCTATATCGGAACAGGGCACTAAAAGATGTATTTGAGCCTGGTTCGACTGCGAAACCTTTTACCATTGCTGCGGCGTTGGAGAGCGGAAAGTTCATGCCCACTACTCTGATAGATACATCACCGGGCTATTATCAAGTCAGTGGTTTTCCCATTAAAGACAGCAAGAACTTAGGCAAGATTGATCTTAGTACGATTATAAGTCGCTCCAGTAATGTTGGTGCTAGTAAAATCGCCTTGCAACTCGCGCCAGAGCAGTTGTGGGATGTGTTTCAGAAGCTGGGTTTTGGTCAGCCGACGGGTACGGGGTTTCCCGGCGAAGTGGGTGGTGTCCTCAGGGATTATAGTCAATGGTATCCGCTCGATAGAGCAACGCTTGCGTTTGGCTATGGCTTTTCGGTGACCGCTTTGCAGTTGGCGCAGGCGTATTCTGTATTAGCGGCTAATGGTGTTTATCGACCTCTATCGTTGCTTGCTTCAGCGCAGGCTGCAGAACCAACCGCGGTGATTAGTCCGCAGACCTCTTTGGAGCTTCGGCAAATGATGCGTCAGGTCGTGCGACCACATGGAACGGGGTCTAAAGCCGCCGTTGAAGGTTACGATGTGGCGGGGAAAACGGGTACAGCACGTAAGGCTGTTGGCGGTGGGTACGCTAAGGATCAGTATGTATCGGTATTCGCGGGAATGGTGCCGGTAGAGGCTCCGCGTCTAGTTGCCGTGGTGGTCATACATGATCCTAAGGCCGGTAAGTTCTACGGCGGAGATGTGGCCGCACCCGTTTTCTCGCGCATTGTGTCGGGAGCGTTGAGGCAGCTAAATGTTGCGCCCACCGTCAATCCTGGTAGGGACAATAATGTCGCTATGCGAAAAGGATCCGAAGTATGAACCCGGCGGAAAAGCAAACGGATGGTTTTCAGTTGACAGCGTTGCTGGAAGGATTTGCTGAATCGAAGGCGTTGGAGGCCATCAAAGGCCTTGGCGTTACCGATCTATGCATAGCTAGCCAGCAAGTAACGCCAGGTAGTTTGTTTATGGCCAGTCGTGGTCAGACGCGTCATGGCTTGGACTTTATGGGCGAAGCGATTGCTCGAGGCGCGACTGCCATTGTTTGGGAGTCTGACTCAAGCCGTCATCCTGTGGCTGAAGTGCCTCTGGTTAAGATCGATGATTTGTCTGAAAAACTTGGTGATATTGCCGCTCGCTTTTTCGCAGATCCTTCTGCAGCAATGACCATTACGAGTATCACAGGCACCAACGGGAAAACTTCTGTTGCGCACTTTATCGCTCAAGCATTGGACCGCCCTGATGCGCGTTGTGGGCTGATTGGCACCTTGGGTGCCGGCCTTTACGGAAGCATGCAGCCGACGGCCAATACTACCCCTAACGCGGTAGACCTACAGCGTGCCATGGCAGAGTTCCACAATGCGGGCGCTAAGAATGTGGTGATGGAGGCTTCTTCTCATGGGCTGGAGCAAGGACGAGTCAATGGCGTAAAGGTTGATACCGCGGTGTTTGCCAATCTCAGTCGTGATCACCTGGACTACCATGGGGATATGGAAAGCTATGCAGCTTGTAAGCAAAAGCTGTTTTCCTTTCCCGGATTAAAGGCCGCTGTCATTAACGCGGATGACGCTGTTGGTAATGTCTTGATTGATACCTTGCCTGCAGAACTTCGCAAGGTGGCCTTTTCGCTGCAAGGGCCGGTGTCAGGTGTCGAAACCTTAAGCGTGCGAAATATCGAGAAGCTGGCCGGCGGATTGCGGTTTAAGGTGGAGGGTCCCTGGGGCGAAGGTATTATCGAGACGGCTCTGCTTGGTGCGTTTAACGCGCAAAACTTGCTCGCCTCTCTCGCCGTATTGTTGCTAGCGGATATGCCGATGAGTGAGGCGGTGACTCGTCTATCCAGCGTTATGCCGGTGCCTGGCCGTATGGAGCGTTTTGGCGGAGGTGATCATCCTGTGGTGGTAGTGGATTATGCTCACACGCCGGATGCCATGGAGAAAGCGTTGCTGGCACTGCGTACACACACTTCGGGCAAACTGGTGTGTGTGTTCGGTTGTGGTGGTGATCGAGATTGGGGGAAGCGTCCGCAAATGGGAGAAGTCGTTGAACGACATACGGACTTTGCCATTATTACCGATGATAATCCGCGAAATGAAGACGCCACAGCGATCGTAAGCCAGATTCGCACCGGTTTGCAGCGCCCCCGCAAAATGCCCGTGATACATGATCGTCTTTCCGCGATTGAGATGGCTCTGGAGGTTGCTGGACCTGGGGACTGTGTATTGATTGCCGGTAAAGGACACGAGGAATACCAGATCATTGAAGACAAACGTATAGCGTTTAGTGATCGGCAGGTGATTCGTGATTGGCTCAAAGGTGTGCAATTATGAGTTGGCTCAAGCTGAGCCAGGCAGCCGAAATGATGGAGGCTGATCTACAAGGTGTTGATGCCTGGGTGGATACGGTTTCTACCGACACCCGTAAGCCGACGGATAACAGCCTGTTTTTTGCTTTGCAGGGGCCCAATTTTGACGCTCATAAAGTGCTCGAGCAGTCAGCCGATATTTGTCCGGCGGGCATAGTGGTGTCACGTCCTATCCAGCATTCAGCGCCACAGATCGTGGTAACCGACACCCGCATTGCCTTGGGCGAGTTGGCGGCTGCATGGCGGCAGCGTTTTACGGGCAGGGTTGTAGCTTTGACGGGCAGTAATGGAAAAACCACGGTCAAAGAAATGCTGGCGGCAATCTTTGCGATTGAAGGCTCGGTGCTATCGACTGAGGGCAATCTCAATAACGACATCGGTGTTCCACTGACCTTGTTGCGGCTACGTCCTCAACATCAGTTAGCTGTCATCGAAATGGGTGCTAACCATTCGGGTGAGATCGCTTATCTATCTGAAATCACGCGCCCCAATATCGCCCTGCTTAATAATGCTGCAGCTGCTCATCTTGAGGGTTTTGGTGATATTGAAGGAGTGGCTCGCTCGAAAGGCGAAATTTTTTCCGGCCTGTGCCAGTCCGGCGTGGCAATTATTAATGCCGATGATGACTACTGTGACTACTGGATTTCACTGAACCTAGGTCGTCGACGGATTCTTTTTGGTAGCGATCCGCGTGCCAACGTAAGGTTGGTTTCGACTTCGCCCGTTGAGATTTTGAGTGGTGGGGTTGTTTATCCCATCGACTTCCAGCTGGAAGGTGAGCATAACGTCTATAACGCGATGGCGGCTTGGGCGGCAGCCACGGCGGTGGGTGTTCAGCCCGAGGTGATCCAGCAAGGTCTGGCTTTAATGCGACCGGTAAAGGGCCGCTTGCAATTGCTCCAGGGATATCAAGGGGCGACGGTTATCGACGATAGCTATAACGCGAATCCTGCTTCATTACAGGCGGGTATCAGGGTGCTGATGGCGAAGTCAGGTAGACGAGTTTTGGTTCTTGGCGATATGGCAGAACTGGGTGCGGACGCCGCAGCGCTGCATGCAGAAATTGGTGCGCAGGCTGCTCAAGCAGGTGTCGAATACCTGTTGACTTTTGGCGCTCTGGGTCATGCTGCGGTGGAAGCGTTTGGTGATGGTGGTAAGCATTATCAACATTTAGATGACTTGATGGCTGAGGCGCGCCAATTGCTTGATAAAGATACAGTCGTGCTGATCAAAGGCTCGCGTGCGGCACGTATGGAGCGTGTGGTGGAATATCTGAGTGAGTCAACGGATGAGTTATCCGAAGGGCAGGAACATGCTGCTTGATCTGTTCACCTATTTGGAGCAATACCACAGCGGTTTTCGCACCTTTGAATTCATCACTATGCGGGTCATTATGGCGGCGCTGACGGCTTTGGTGATTTCTTTTGTCTTCGGACCGATGGTTATTCGCCGTTTGAGTCGTAACAATATCGGCCAAAACGTGCGTGATGACGGTCCGGAATCTCATTTTTCTAAAGCGGGTACTCCAACGATGGGTGGGGTGCTGATTCTGATCTCTATTTTAGTCACGACGCTGTTATGGGCAGATCTGAGAAATCGGTTTGTCTGGGTGGTGGTTTTGGTGACATTGGGTTTTGGGGTCGTCGGCGGAGTGGATGACTACCTCAAACTTAGGGACGGTAATTCAAAGGGCCTTTCGGCGGGTACAAAATTGCTTGGGCAGTCAGTGTGTGCTTTGGCTGCGGCGGTATTTTTATATATGGCGGCCGTGCTTCCGGCTGAAACCGAGCTTCTTGTTCCAATATTTAAACAGGTGGCCTGGGCCATGGGGCTGTTTTTTATACCCTGGGTATTTTTTATTATCGTCGGCTTCAGTAATGCGGTTAATCTGACCGATGGCCTTGATGGGTTGGCCATTCTGCCTACCGTATTAGTGGGCGGCGCACTGGGGCTTATTGCCTATTTCACAGGCCATATTCGGTTTGCGGACTACCTTTCAATTCCGTACATCGCGGGTGTTGAAGAAATGGCCATTTACTGCGCTGCTTTAATGGGGGCCGGCCTCGGGTTTCTTTGGTTCAATACCTATCCTGCTCAAGTGTTTATGGGGGATGTCGGTGCGCTTGCATTGGGTGCTGCGTTAGGTGTGATTGCCGTTATCGTTCGCCAGGAACTGGTTTTAGTGATTATGGGCGGTGTCTTTGTAATGGAGACCGTCTCGGTGATTTTGCAAGTAGGGTCGTTCAAGCTCACAGGCAAACGCATCTTCCGCATGGCCCCTTTGCATCATCACTATGAACTAAAGGGCTGGCCCGAGCCGCGTGTCATTGTCCGTTTTTGGATTATCACCGTCATATTGGTGCTGGTGGGTCTTGCGACTCTGAAGGTGCGCTGATGGTAGCCGTTATGAACGATATTGAATTAGCTCAGACGCATAAGGATAACAAGCCGTTGATCATCCTCGGAATGGGCGCTACAGGCGTTTCTGTTGCGCGTTTTTTGGCCAAACAAGGACGATGTTTTGTAATGGCGGATAGTCGCTTAGATTTGGAAATTGCGGATAAGCTGCAGCGTGACTATCCCGGTGTCGAACTGAGTCTAGGATCGGGGCATAGTCTCGATTTTGACCGTTTTAGTGGGGTGGTTGTAAGTCCAGGTGTACCTGCAAATTCGCCTTTATTATTGCGCGCGAGGGAAGCGGGCGTTGCGTTATTTGGGGACATCGAACTGTTTGCCCGCGAGGCGCACAATCCGGTGACCGCGGTTACGGGTTCCAATGGTAAGAGTACTGTCGTCCATCTGCTCGCGGCCATGAATAAGTATGCCGGGGTAAAGGTGGCGCTAGGCGGTAATTTTGGAACGCCCGCCCTGGATCTGATTACCCAACCAGAGCCCGATCACTATGTGCTGGAACTCTCTAGTTTTCAGTTGGAGACGACCTCTTCTCTCTGCCCGGCGGCTGCGGTAGTGCTGAATATTAGCGAAGATCACATGGATCGCTACGCGGATATGGATGACTATATTCAGGCGAAGGGTAGCGTTTACCGTGATGCAAATGTGGTGGTCGTTAATCGTGACGATAAAGCGGCATTAGCGCTTGCTCCAGGTGATGTCCGACGCATCAGTTTTGGACTGAATGAACCTTCTTGCGATGATGACTATGGTATTCGTCTCCGTGTTGACGAGCCTTGGTTGGCTTGCGGTAACGAAACGCTGTTAGCCGTATCCAATCTAAGAATATTGGGTAAGCATAATTGGTCGAATGCTTTGGCTGCCCTTGCGCTTGGAGATGCGGTAGGCCTGCCGCGTGAAGACATGCTAGAGACCCTGCGGGGATATTCTGGATTGCCTCATCGTAGCCAGTGGGTTGCGGAGGTAAATGGGGTGGCCTGGTTGAATGACTCTAAGGCGACTAATCCGGGTGCAACGCTTGCTGCCTTGGAAGGGCTAGATCGACCGGTAGTGTTGATTGCAGGCGGGCAGGGTAAAGGCGCCGATTTTACGGTGCTCGAAGCCGCGGTCAAAGCCCACGCAAAAGCGGTTGTATTGTTCGGTGAGGATGCTGACGAGATAGCGCAAAAGCTGGATGGGGCGGCGCCCATAGTACGTTCTGCCAGCATGGCGGATGCCGTTGCACAGAGCGCCGGTTTGGCAGAGCCTGGCGACTATGTCTTGCTATCCCCAGCCTGTGCAAGTTTCGATATGTTTAATGGGTATGCCGAACGCGGTCGGGTCTTTATGGATCTGGTATGGGAATGGGAGCGCCACGCCTAATGACACAAGCGACGCTTCAGCTTGCCGATACCCTTAACGTTCAACTCAAGGAAAGGCTAGATATTGGCCTTTTTCTGGTCGTAGTGGCATTGATTGGTTTGGGGTTGGTGATGGTGGCCTCGTCGTCAATTGGTGTCGCCGAAAAAACCTTCAACAATCCCTTCCACTTCATGTTGCGACAATCGATTTATGTTGCGATTGGCCTGGGTCTGGCCTTCATGATGTATGAGATCCCATTAAGATTATGGGAAACCACCGGCCCGGTTTTGCTCGTGTTGGCCTTCCTGCTGTTAGTGCTGGTCTTGATTCCGGGATTTGGCAGAACGGCAAAAGGAGCGACTCGATGGGTCGATCTGGGTATTTTTGATATTCAGGTTTCGGAGGTCGTCAAACTGCTGATGGTGATGTATATGGCGGGATATATCGTCCGCCATGGCCATGCCATTCGTAATTCCTTGATTGGATTTATAAAGCCTCTCGCTGTTGTTGCCGTGCTATCAGGCCTGCTTTTGATGGAACCAGATTTTGGGGCAGCAGTGGTCATTCTACTGGTTACGATGGGGATGATGTTTCTGGGTGGTGTGCGGATGGTCCAGTTTGCCTCGCTGTTTGGTATTGCGGCCGGCTTGTTTGCCATCATCGCGGTGGCAACCCCCTATCGTTTGCAGCGTTTGACAAGTTTTCTAGATCCTTGGGCGGATCCTTTGCACACGGGTTATCAATTGACCCAGGCTTTAATCGCGATCGGCAGTGGTTCGTGGTTTGGCGCGGGTCTCGGTAGCAGTATTCAAAAGCTTTTTTATCTGCCCGAGGCACACAACGACTTTATGTTCGCGATTCTCGCTGAAGAACTGGGTCTAATAGGTGTAATGACGGTACTGCTTTTGTTTGTCTACGCGGTCTGGCGTGCGTTTGCAATTGGTGCCACAGCCGAGCGTTCGGGGCATGCATTTGGCGCATACATTGCGTTCGGTATCGGTCTTTGGGTGGGTATACAAGCCTTTGTCAATATCGGGGTCAACATGGGAATACTGCCGACCAAAGGATTGACATTGCCCTTTATGAGCGCCGGTGGGAGTTCCATGATTATGATGTGTGCTGCCATGGGGTTGTTGTTACGTGTACATCGTGAGACGCATGATCTGAAAATTAAGGGTGTCAGATCCATTGGGCGTCCCCGCCGGAGTGCTAAATCATGAGCGCCCCCGTCATGATTATGGCTGGCGGTACGGGTGGTCATATCTTTCCCGCCTTGGCGGTGGCTGACTGTTTGCGCCAGCGTGATGTTCCGGTGATCTGGCTTGGGTCGAAGGGCGGCATGGAGAATCGTCTTGTACCTGCAGCGGGTATCCCGCTGGTGGCCTTGAGTGTGCGGGGCCTAAGAGGTAAGGGCGTCACGACATTATTACTCGCACCGTTTAAATTACTCTGGTCGTTGTCCCAAGCATTTGCTGCGCTTATGCGTTATCGCCCGCGGGCTGTTCTTGGTTTAGGTGGCTTTGCTTCTGGCCCAGGTGGCCTTGCTGCTTGGATTTTGCGACGACCGTTGTACATCCACGAACAGAACGCGATTCCAGGTATGACGAATCGCTGGTTGTCCAGGTTTAGCCGCTGCGTAATGGAGGCTTTTCCGGGGAGTTTTAGTCATATCACGACCCGTTCGCCGGTACTGCATGTGGGCAATCCGGTGCGTGCAAGTATTGTAAAGATTCCAGAAGCGCAGGTTCGTCTTGAAGGCCGCAGTGGCCCTGTGCGTATTTTTGTAATGGGCGGAAGTTTAGGCGCATTAAAGCTCAATGAAGTCGTTCCCAAGGCGGTAGCGGGTTTATCTTCCACGGTTGAGGTTTGGCACCAGACGGGTGAACGCCACCTTGCCGCAACTCGCGAGCATTATGCCGATGCGGGTATTGAAGCGCGCATTGAGAGTTTTATAGAGGACATGGCGGAGGCTTACGCCTGGGCTGATTTGGTTATTGCCCGAGCGGGTGCGCTGACGATCTCCGAACTCACGCAAGTGGGTGTTGCCGCCATCTTGGTTCCCTACCCATATGCTGTCGATGACCATCAAGCCGCCAATGCAAATGTGTTGGTGGAAAAAGAGGCCGCAATATTAGTCGCTGATAAGGATTTGGCTGAAGCCAGTCTGCAAACACTATTAGAGGAACTAACGGCGAATCGATCCAAACTGATAGAGATGAGTTTGGCGGCTAGCGAATTAAAACGCCCTCAAGCGGCCCAAGTAGTGATGGAAATCTGTCTGGGTACGCGTGATCCCGAGGAGGCCAAGGCATGAGGCCGGTCAACGATACAGGAATTGCACAACGCATCGAGCGCCTGCATTTTGTTGGCATTGGCGGCTCTGGAATGGGCGGCATTGCCGAAGTCTTGCTTAATCTTGGCTATAACGTGAGTGGCTCCGATCTGGCAGAAAACAGCGTTACTCAGCGGCTTGTGGGATTGGGCGCTGAGATATCTAAAGGACACAGCGCAGCTCAGGTCGAAGGAGCCAGCGTGGTCGTGATTTCTAGCGCCGTGGCGGATGATAATCCCGAGGTTCAAGCGGCTAAAGAGTTACGCATTCCGGTGGTCCCACGCGCTGAAATGCTGGCGGAGTTGATGCGCTTTCGCGAGAGCATCGCGGTGGCCGGTACGCATGGTAAGACCACAACCACAAGTTTGATTGCAAGTATTTTGGCCGAAGCGGGTTTGGATCCTACGTTTATTATTGGTGGGCGCCTCAACAGTACGGATAGCCACTCGCGCCTGGGCAGTGGTCAATATCTGGTGGCTGAGGCGGATGAAAGCGATGCTTCGTTCCTCTATCTACAGCCGATGTTAGCGGTTGTTACCAATATTGATGCGGATCACCTTTCCACCTACGGAGGGGACTATGCGCAATTGCGTCAGGTCTTCGTTGAGTTCCTGCATCATCTACCGTTCTACGGGCCGGCGGTCATGTGTCTTGATGACCTTGGCGTTCGCGAGATTTTGCCGCAGGTTAATCGGCCAGTGATCACCTATGGTATTGCACAGGACGCTGATATTCGTGCGCATCATTTGGAGTATTCGGGCGTTAAGAGCCGTTTCCAGGTTGATCTACCGCAACGCACCGAGCCCTTGCAAATAGAATTAAATATGCCCGGTCGGCATAACGTGCTGAACGCTTTGGCCGCCATTGCGGTGGGTGTACAACTTAAGTTGCCGGATGATGTGTTGCAGCGTTCTTTAAAACAGTTCGAAGGTGTCGATCGTCGCTTTCAGATCGCAGGCGAATATTCTCTGCCACAGGGTTCCGTATTGCTGGTGGATGACTATGGGCATCACCCGACAGAAGTTGAAGCAACACTGGATGCAATTCGTGCGGCTTGGCCGGGACGTCGGAATGTGGTGGTGTTTCAACCGCATCGATATACGCGCACGCGGGATCTGTTCGAGGATTTTGCGCAGGTGCTTTCAGAAGCTGATTTATTACTGCTGTTGGATGTCTATTCGGCCAATGAAGCGCCGATACCGGGCGCTGACAGCCGCGCGTTGTGTCGTGCTATTCGAGCACGCGGTAAGCAAAATCCCATCTTTGTCGAATCGGCGGATGCGTTACTGCCAACGCTTATGGATGTTCTTCAGGACGGTGATGTCATCCTCACGCAGGGTGCGGGTAACGTAGGGCAGCTTTCACAGCAATTGTCGCAGCAACTAGAGGCGGCACAGGTATGAATGTGGCGTTAGCAAGGGAGTTTGGTCGGGTTGCGGTGCTAATGGGAGGCTGGTCGGCCGAACGCGAGATTTCCCTACTCAGTGGTCAGGCAGTCATTGATGCGCTGTGCGAGCAAGGCGTTGATGCGCATGCCGTGGATGTGGATCGGCAGATCGATCAACGCTTGCGTCAAGACCCCTTTGATTGCGCTTTTAATATCTTACACGGTACCGGCGGAGAGGACGGCGTTATTCAAGGACTGCTGGAGTTGATGGAAGTGCCGTATACGGGAAGCGGTGTCATGGCATCGGCGCTGAGTATGGACAAGGTTATGACCAAGCGTGTGTGGCACGCGGCGGGTTTGCCCACGCCCGCATTTATGACGCTGACCGCAAAAAGTCAATGGGATGAGGTTGTTCAAGTGCTGGGTTTACCGCTGGTGGTCAAGCCGGCTTGCGAAGGTTCTAGTATTGGTATTAGTCGAGTGGACGAGGTATCGCAACTGGCAGAAGCATGGGCCACAGCGGCTAAAGGAGGCGGAGAGGTTTTGGCTGAACAGTGGATTGACGGGGCCGAATACACGGTTGCGATTCTTGATGACCAGGCGCTACCTGCCATTCGCCTTGAAACATCACACGCGTTTTATGATTTTGACGCAAAGTATGCAGCGAATGACACGAACTACTTTTGCCCTTGTGGTTTGGCGCCGGAAGATGAAGCGGCATTACAGGGTCTCAGCAAGCAAGCCTTCGATATTTTGGCTGCAAAAGGTTGGGGGCGAATCGACTTAATGCGTGACAGCGACGGCAAGGATTGGCTGATCGAATTAAATACCGTCCCGGGCATGACTTCACACAGCCTGGTGCCGAAGGCAGCCGCTGAAGCGGGTATGGATTTTAAATCCCTAGTGTTAAAGATCTTGCGGAGTTGTCATTGTGATTAGAAAGCAACGAAAACAAGCGCGGACTAAACGTAAAACTGGGAATCGCTTTGACACACAGATTGTCAAAGCGGCGCTTAAACCCATAGTGATCTTGTCCGTGTTTGCACTTGTGGTTGTTGCTGGATGGCAAAGCTACCAGTGGTTGACACTACCGACTACCTTGCCCGTTGAGCATGTGGAACTGCGCGGCGATTTACGTCGAGTCGATATGGCTCGCATAGAGCAGCAGGTGAATGCAGCGGTAAAAGGTGGTTTTTTCAGTATCGATTTGGAAAACGTCAGAAATGGGTTGGAAGCATTGCCTTGGGTATACGGAGCGTCTTTACGCCGCATTTGGCCTGACCGGCTCATCATCGAAATTGAAGAGCAGAAGCCGATCGCGCAATGGGGCGAGAAGGGCTTATTGAATCATTACGGTGATGTGTTTGATGCAAGGCTTGATCCTGAGGATCAATCTCTGGCACGCATTGAGGGTGAAGATGGCCGTGAGAAAGAGCTTATTAGCGACTTTATTGAAGCTGAAAGCTTACTGCGGCCGCTTGATTTGCACTTGATCGGGCTGCGCGAAGATGCGCGTAGAGACCAACGTTTGTTCCTTAATAATGGGATTGAACTGGCGCTGGGTCGTAAGAATCGAGAAGAACGGTTGAATCGGTTTGTATCTGCCTACCGGCAGACCCTTGCACCGGTGTTAGCTCGTATTTCAGTGTTGGATCTGCGCTATGCAAATGGCTTTGCAGTGCGTTGGAAGCAAGATGAGAAAGCCACCAATTTAACGAAAACCGTAGACGACAGGGTTTAACCAACATGGCTAAGAAAAACTTACCGGAAATGATTGTAGGTCTGGATATTGGCACTTCCAAAGTGGTTGCCATTGTCGGCGAGGTCAACGACGAAGGTGAGATTGAGATTATTGGCCTGGGATCGCATCCCTCCAGTGGCATGAAGAAGGGTGTGGTAGTCAATATCGAATCCATGGTTCAGTCGATTCAGCGTGCGGTTGAGGAAGCGGAGTTGATGGCCGATTGCCAGGTACATAGCGTTTATACCGGAATAGCGGGTAGCCATATTAAGAGTATGAATTCCCACGGTATGGTGGCGATCAAAGATAAGCGTGAAGTTACCTTTGAGGATGTTGAGCGCGTCATTGACGCTGCCAAAGCCGTGGCGATTCCGGCTGAGCAAAAAGTTTTACATGTCCTGCCACAGGAATTTGTGATTGACCATCAGGAAGGTATTCGCGAGCCGGTGGGGATGTCTGGGATTCGTCTGGATGCGCGCGTCCATTTGGTGACGGCGGCTGAAAGTGCGGTGCAAAATATCGAGAAGTGTGTGCTGCGCTGCGGTTTGGAAGTGGACGATATTATCCTTGAGCAAGTGGCCTCCAGTTATTCGGTGTTAACCGAAGACGAAAAAGAACTGGGCGTTTGTCTGGTCGATATCGGTGGTGGAACAACCGATATTGCCGTGTTTACCGAGGGCGCAATTCGCCATACCGCCGTGATACCGATTGCTGGGGATCAGGTGACCAGTGATATTGCTGTTGCCATGCGCACGCCGACGCAGAATGCTGAAGAGATCAAAATTAAATACGCCCGCGCATTAAAACAATTGGCCAGCGCAGAAGATGAAATTGAGGTTCCGGGTGTCGGCGAACGACCTCCACGTCAGTTGTCGAGGCAGGCGCTTGCCGCGGTTGTTGAACCGCGTTACGAGGAGTTACTGAATTTAGTGCAGTCTGAGCTTAAGCACAGCGGTTACTTGGAATTGTTAGGTGCTGGTGTGGTTTTGACAGGAGGCTCGTCGAAAATTGAAGGGGTGATAGAGCTAGCGGAAGAGGTCTTTCATATGCCTGTACGACTGGGGCTGCCGCAATATGTGAATGGTTTGTCGGAGGTGGTGCGAAATCCGATTTATGCAACGGGAGTGGGATTGTTGATTTATGGATTGACGAACGGGCGAGAGAACAGTCGTGTTCGTAGTGGGGAAGAGGGCCCATGGGCGCGCATAAAGCGCTGGATGAGCCAATTTTAACGTTATTTATTTAAAGCCGAAACTGGAGAGTTATTATGTTTGAATTAATCGATACTTATGAGCAGGGAGCTGTCATAAAGGTCATCGGTATTGGAGGTGGCGGTGGTAATGCCGTACAACACATGGTCGAAGCCGATATTGAAGGCGTGGACTTTGTGTGTGCCAATACGGATGCTCAGGCGCTTAAGACGACCGAAGCAAAGACGATCTTGCAACTGGGTTCCAATATGACCAAAGGCTTGGGTGCGGGCGCTAATCCTCAGATTGGTCGGCAGGCCGCCATGGAAGATCGCGAGCGTATTGAGGAGGTTGTAGAAGGTGCTGATATGCTGTTCATTACCGCGGGTATGGGTGGCGGTACCGGAACCGGTGGCGCTCCGGTCATCGCCGAGATCGCGCGCGATTTAGGCATTCTTACGGTTGCCGTAGTGACCCGGCCATTTCCATTTGAGGGAAAAAAGCGTTCTTTGCTCGCGAATGAGGGTATCCATGAGTTAGGGAAATGCGTGGACTCCCTTATTACTATCCCCAATGAGAAGCTTTTGTCCGTGCTCGGTAAAGGCGTAACTTTGCTTGATGCCTTTAAAGCCGCTAACGATGTGCTGTTAGGCGCGGTGCAAGGTATTGCAGAATTGATTACTCGCCCAGGCATGATTAACGTGGATTTCGCGGATGTGCGTACCGTCATGTCTGAAATGGGAATGGCGATGATGGGTACGGGGGTTGCGACCGGTCAAGACAGAGCCAGTGAGGCAGCGAAAGCGGCTATTTCCAGCCCGTTGCTGGAGGATATTGATATTGCGGGTGCAAAAGGTATTTTAGTCAACGTTACCTCGGGTATGGATCTATCCATTGGTGACTTTAATGAGGTGGGTACCATCATTCAGGAGTTCGCTTCTGATGATGCGACAATTGTAATCGGTACGGTGCTAGACCCTGAAATGTCAGATGAGTTACGCGTTACCGTCGTAGCAACGGGTTTGGATAGTGGGGTCGAAATCGAAGAAGAGCCGGTTATCGAAGAAAAACCCGTCGCGAATCTGGTTGAGAATATGAACCCTCGAGGAAGTACCCATATTGCCCTTAGCCGGAAAAAACGTGCGGCGGCTGCGACAGCGGGCGCTGCTGCGCTTGCGCGAGTTGATGATTTAGATATGGAAATGTTAGATATTCCTGCTTTTTTACGGAAACAAGCGGATTGATGTTGTTTATTTGAGACAGTTCTCATTTAGGTGGTGGTATTTCCGCGACAAGTAGGTAAAATGGTGACAGTGTTATGACAAGATCAACTGACTCGGCCGTTTGCTCGGTCGATAGTCACCAGCGGAATATCGATATGATTAAGCAGAGAACGCTCAAAAACAGTATCAAGGCTACCGGTGTCGGTTTGCACACGGGTGAAAAGATCGTCTTAAACTTGCGGCCCGCTCCGGTGAATACCGGAGTTGTATTTCGCCGCACTGATTTGACGCCTCCCGTCAGCATTAAGGCGACGGCCGAGAATGTGGGTGATACCTCCTTATCGACCAGTCTTATGGAGGGTGAGGTGAGGATTTCTACGGTTGAGCATTTGCTCTCAGCCGTGGCAGGTATCGGCATCGATAATCTGTTTGTGGATGTAAATGGGCCAGAAGTACCGATTATGGATGGCAGTGCTGCGCCGTTTGTTTTCCTGATACAGTCAGGAGGTATTGAGGAGCAACCCGTAGCAAAGCGGTTTATCCGCATCCGTAAGCAAGTCGAAGTCAGAGATGGCGATAAATGGGCGCGATTCGAACCTTTCGAAGGCTTTAGAGTTGGTTTTTGTATTGATTTCGACCACCCTGCGTTTGCAGAGGAAAATCAGGTTGCGGAATTGGATTTTTCCACCACCTCATTCGTAAAGGAAGTAAGCCGCGCACGGACTTTCGGGTTTATGCGTGATATCGAAATGCTGCGTAGACGCAAGCTCGCCCAGGGCGTTAGTTTGGATAACGCTATCGGATTGGATGACTACCGGGTACTTAATGAGGATGGGTTACGTTATGAAGATGAATTTGTAAAACATAAGATTTTAGATGCTATTGGTGATCTGTATTTATTAGGTCATAGCCTTATTGGTGCCTTCCGTGGTTTCAAATCAGGGCATGCTCTGAATAATCAGCTCTTACGTACCTTGCTCGCGGATGAGTCAGCCTGGGAGTCTGTTAGTTTTGACGATCCTGAAGAGGCGCCTATATCCTATGTTGGTGGGCTGGAGCTTGCTTCCTAGAATAAGTGCTAGGCAGCTAGAGTTTCTTTAGTAGCTTTCGTAAACGAATGCGGTGGGGATTGGTTTCTTTCCCCTGCTCAGATTTTGTGTTCCTTTCTTTTTTTCTTTCTATCACTTTGCTGGTATCAATTTTAATGACAACTGAATGAATCGGTATGCCGAGTTCGTCAGCAAATCGCTTAGCAAGATCTTTTTTATAGTATTGCAGATTACTAGCCCAGGTTTGTGTAGTGACCAATAAATAGAGTTTGTTTTCGTAAATACGCGTTACGGTAATATGCTCAAGCAGTGGAGCGGCAAGAAAAGACCTTAAAATGGCGTTGTAGTGATCCAGTTGCTGGACTTTTTGTTGTAGATCAGGCGATAGTAGTCCTCCAAGTTTCTTCATTTTTAATAAGTTGATATTGGTCTTAGACGCCTAAAGCTAGAATCGTATTGCTGTTCAAGCTATTATCCTAAAGCCAATTTAAATTTATAGATAGCTCAGGTCTATATA
>FXBE01000001.1_pt1 | contig 47494 bp, 40 predicted proteins | sample 5335311 | NCBI WGS metagenome assembly FXBE01 (sample SAMEA103928390, study PRJEB20085) | sediment metagenome | biome: marine biome; feature: hydrothermal vent; material: sediment | place: Atlantic Ocean | collected 2013-08-06T02:46:56 | depth 0.05 m | reverse complement strand
CGATAAAAACTAGCTCGCTATAATTTCCGCATCCGTGGCCGCGCGAAGTATATAAAAATGACATGCTCGTATCAACAAGCGTAAGGTCAGGATCATACGTTCGGCTAGCATAAAGATTATTAGTACCAGTACCGAATGGCACTTACTTAAGCGATAAGCCCAGAAAATCAATCAGTTCCCAATGGACTACCGACTAAATTGCTATCAGACTACAATTAAGAAGTAGATACATTTATGGGAGCGCACAATAATTTTGGCGAACTTTCCGGTATTTGGTGGGTATCTAACTTATTGTGATTTCAGACTATTTCCCCTTAACTAAGTGCCATTCACCTCTGGGGCCTTTAATTTATGTAGGAAAAGTTCATGTGTTTTTTTGTGGGTGGCTCTAATTTCGCATAATGTCTAAAAGCTTCGGCATCTCTAGGTGGGCTTCTAATGTATCGGCAAGGCGCTCTAATTGCTGTTCGCGTAGGGCGTTCATATTAAGGATTTCTGGGTTTGGTAATCCGCTCCATTTAAGCATGGCGTTTAGTGCTTCTGGGTTATCAAACAGGCCATGCAGGTAAGTTGCAAAAATCTGTCCATCTTTAGAGATGGCACCTTCTGGTTTGTTATTGATAATCGTGGCAGGAAATTCTAAACTTTTTCCTTCACTGAATCCTGAATGAATTTCATATCCGCTGACTTCAGTATTACAAAAAGACAACTTACCTTTATGGTTGGTTAGGTTTTTATCCGTTTGTAATGTGGTTTCCAAATTTAATAAATTGAGGCCGGTATGGCTTTGTGCTTGTCCTTCGATACCTAGTGGATCGTGAATCTGTGTTCCTAGCATTTGTAAGCCGCCACAAATGCCGATGAGCTTGCCGCCATAACGTAAGTGTTTACTTATGGCAATGGGCCAGCCTTGAGTTTTTAGCCAGTTTAAGTCAAAGCCAACATTCTTGCTGCCGGGAAGAATAATTAGGTCTGCTGGTGGGATAGCTTGTTCGTGGTTTAAGTATTTAAAATCAATATCGGGGTGTAAGCGTAACGGTTCAAAATCCGTATGATTACTAATGTGAGGTAATCTCGGTACGATGACACGAAACTTCCCATTTTGGGAGGGTTGATTCTCTGGTACCGCGTCTTCCGCATCTAAATGCAAACCTTTTAAATAGGGCAATACGCCTAAAACAGGCTTTCCTGTGTGTTCTTCTAACCAGTCTAGTCCGTCTTGAAGAATCCTTATATCACCGCGGAAGCGGTTTATCACAAAACCTTCTACTAGTTTTTTTTCTTCCTCGGTGAGTAGTTCAAGTGTTCCGACTAAATGTGCAAATACCCCGCCTTTATCGATATCAGCAATAATGATGACAGGGCAATTGGCGCGTAAAGCAAAGCCCATATTGGCGATGTCGCCTTTACGCAAATTTATTTCAGCGGGACTGCCTGCGCCTTCCACCAGAATGTTTTCGTATTGCGCAGTAAGCGTGGCGTAAGAATCGAAAACTGCGATGGCTGCTTTAGGTTTGTAACTGTGGTAATCCCGTGCTTCAAGGTTACCAATAGCATGACCTTGTAGAATAACCTGCGCGCCAGTATCTGAATTTGGTTTAAGCAAAACAGGGTTCATATGAACGCTTAGCGGCAGACCAGCGGCCTGGGCTTGTAGGGCTTGAGCACGACCGATTTCACCACCATCTGGAGTGACCGCGCTGTTAAGCGCCATGTTTTGAGGTTTAAAAGGCGCGACAGATAAACCACGACGTTTGAAAGCCCGACATAAGCCAGCTACCAGAATACTTTTACCCGCGTCTGACGTGGTGCCTTGTATCATTAAGGTAGGCATTTCTACTTGTGGGTTTTATGTGCTAATGGTGATGTAAATTGTTGTATAAATACATTCATGGTTCAGTAAGTTCGTCTGTCGATCTATTTCACCACGAAGGGCACGAAGTCTTAAATTTTTTCTTCGTGTGCTTCGCGGTGAAACAAAAGCCTTTTGATGCCTTCCTGGTATACAAATTCAATGTATGGTTGAGTGCTGGATAGCGTGCGCTGACAGGTTTTAGAATATTAAAAATTCCTCAGCTTGCTCAATCATCTGTCGTCGTCGGAACATGAGTTTAAAGCGGCCACCCCCGGCTTGCCGCCATAAGACTGCGCTACGTATGCCACTTAATAGCAGGGCACGGATTCGAGCAGCAACTTCGGAATTGTTGAGTTGGTCCTGTTCTCCCTTAACAATGATCTTAGGTCCAAGTTTGCTTATGGTTTCTTGGTAGAGTTCGTCAAGGTGGGTGACGATCGCAGTGTTCAGAGCATCGTCAAAATAGTCTCTCTGACGTTTTATATCTTCGAGTCCCTTGATGAGTTTATCGCCGGTCTCTGTATTTTTGTTGAGCCGTCCTTCGAGCTGCATTAGTGCGATGAGGTAGCGGGATATTTCCATTGTTTCTTTGCTTTGGCCTGGGCTACGTAATAGAGCGGTTAATAGCGTAAACCCGGGTTTTAGAGCGGATAAATTGCCATATATATGCTTAATAGTGGGGGCCTCATTCATGAACAAGCTCTCGAGTAGCGTGCGAATTTCTGTATCATCTACTTCATTTTTGTAGGCCAGTTTACGCACGAGGCCGCAGGCCTGAAGGGTCGCGGCAAGGGCAATGGTGCGGTTTTCGTCGTTTTGTTTCACGGGTTCAGATTTGATTATTGGAGCGAAAGGGGAGTTTAGCGGTACTTTGTTGACAATGTAACCGTTCACCGTGAGGGACACGAAGATGAAGGTCAATTAACCTAAAATTAGGTGCTTGAGCTTAACAGTAATCTTCAATAATACCGCCACCTAGGCATTCATCTTGCTGATAGATAACAACGGATTGTCCGGGTGTGATAGCACGTTGAGGATTCTCAAATTCTATTTCTAGGCGATCGTTCACTAAGGATTGAAGTGTACAAGGCTGACAGCTTTGGCGGTAGCGAATCCGGGCTTCGCATTGCAAGGGTAGCAGCGGTGGATTTTCGCTGACCCAGTGTAATTGGGAAGCATGCAATACGGAGTGCAGTAAGAGTGGGTGATTGTGTCCCTGCGCTACGATTAATTGATTGCTGTTTAAGTTCTTATCAACCACAAACCAGGGCGATTCATCCGCGTTTTTTACACCGCCAATTCCCAGGCCTTGGCGTTGGCCCATGGTAAAAAACATTAAGCCATTGTGTTCACCGATGATTTGTCCTTCTGGCGTTACGATGTCTCCCGGTTGAGCGGGAATAAAGCGGTTAAGGAATTCACTGAATTTACGCTCACCAATAAAACAAATCCCGGTGCTGTCTTTTTTTGCATGGTTGATAAAGCCGGCTCCGGCGGCAATTTCCCGTACCTTCTCTTTTTGCATTTCGCCCAGCGGGAATAGCGAATGCTGCAGTTGTTTTTGACCCAAGGTGTATAGGAAATAGCTTTGATCTTTATTGGAATCCAAGCCTGTCAGTAAGCGAAACTTTGTGTCTTTGTTTTCGATACGGGCATAGTGCCCCGTCGCAATGTAGTCGGCGCCAAGTCCGATGGCGTGATCAAGAAAGGCTTTAAATTTAATTTCCTGGTTGCACATGATGTCCGGGTTGGGTGTGCGCCCAGCACGATACTCTGCGAGGAAATATTCGAAGACATGATCCCAGTATTCGCTAGAGAAATTGACGCTGTGTAGCTTGATGCCCAATTGGTCGCATACGTCCTGGGCATCGGTAAGATCTTCCGCAGCCGCGCAGTATTGCTCGTCATCGTCTTCTTCCCAGTTTTTCATGAACAGGCCTTCCACTTGGTAGCCTGCTTGTTTTAGTCGCAATGCAGCCACTGCGGAATCGACGCCGCCGGACATGCCAACAATAACCTGGGGTTTTTTACTCATTTTTATCGTCCGGACGTCTTCTTTTAAGCCAGTCTGTTAGCGGCTGGACTTCGGGTGGTTCGCCGTTGTCTTCGTACCAGGAATCTACCGCGTACTGTTGTTGGTTGCGCGTTTCTTCTATTACCGCAGTCCAATGGCCATCGATCAAGAAACGGCTACGGTAGGAGCGTTTTTTGGGTCGATGCCATTTTAATAGACCCAGTTGATCTAATAGTTTGAGGTAGTTTGTTGTATTGGTAGATTCATCAATGCAATCCATCTGTTTGGGGAACTCTCGATTGGGATCATAGTTGCCGCCGATGTCTTGGGACGTGCCAGCAATTTCTCCAACTTTTTTTTCAAGCAGCGCGATGGCTTGCTTTACGCGTCGGCGTTCATCTTTTGCATTGCTCGCTTGGGGGGTAAATAAGCTTTGCAGTGCTTTGATAGTGGTCGTTTTGAACTCCACAGTCTTTTGTTGTTTGCACCCAAAGTTATAACAAATATCAATTTTAGGAGACGCATGGAGCGGACTCAATGGCGTCAAGAGGATGTTCTGTAAAATCAGTGCGAGGATCACTATCATCGCTGCTATAATGCCGGCAGAATTCAGCTAATACAAAATTTGGAGAATTGCATGGGCTTTGAACATATCGACGTTCCTTCCGTTGGCGAGAAGGTGAGCGCAAACGCCGACTTTACTCTTAAGGTGCCGGATCAGCCGATTATTCCGTTTATTGAGGGCGATGGTATTGGTGTCGATATAACGCCGGTCATGCGCAAGGTGGTGGATGCTGCGGTGGAAAAGGCCTATGACGGCAAGCGCGCTATACAGTGGATGGAGATCTTTGCCGGTGAGAAGGCTAACAGGATTTACGGCGAAGATACTTGGCTACCGGCAGAGACACTGGAGGCGATTAAAGAGTATCGCATCGCTATCAAGGGGCCATTAACGACTCCAGTTGGGGGAGGTATCCGTTCCCTAAATGTTGCGATGCGCCAAGAACTTGATCTGTATATTTGTTTGCGGCCAGTTCGGTATTTCGAGGGTACTCCTAGCCCGGTGAAAGCGCCTGAAAAGACAAATATGGTAATTTTCCGCGAAAATTCTGAGGATATCTATGCGGGTATTGAATGGGAGGCGGGTTCGGACGAAGTCAAAAAAGTTGTGAAGTTTCTGCAGGAAGAAATGGGCGTCAAGAAGATCCGGTTTCCCGATACTTGCGGCTTAGGGGTAAAACCCGTTTCCAGTGAAGGTACTAAGCGGCTGGTGAGGCGTGCGATTCAGTATGCGATTGATAATCAATGCCCTACGGTCACGTTGGTGCACAAAGGTAATATCATGAAATTTACCGAGGGTGCGTTCAAGAGCTGGGGGTATGAGCTGGCGCGTGAGGAATTTGGCGCAGAACCGCTGGATGGCGGTCCCTGGCATCATTTTAACAACCCAGAGACTGGCAAGGAAATTATCGTTAAAGACGTCATTGCCGATGCGTTCCTGCAGCAGATCTTGTTGCGGCCCGCCGAGTATGATGTGATTGCCACGCTTAATCTTAATGGTGATTATATCTCCGATGCGCTTGCCGCACAGGTGGGTGGGATAGGTATCGCTCCCGGCGCTAATTTATCGGATACTATTGGCTTATTCGAAGCAACGCATGGCACTGCTCCCAAATACGCTGGGCAGGATAAGGTAAACCCCGGTTCGTTGATTTTATCGGCAGAAATGATGCTGCGGCATATGGGGTGGAAAGAGGCAGCCGATTTGATTATCAAGAGCACCGGCGCTGCTATTGAGAGTAAAAATGTCACCTACGATTTTGCGCGTTTAATGGACGGTGCCAATAAAGTGTCGTGTTCCGAGTTTGGTGATCAAATGATTAGTAGAATGTGAAGTAATCCACAGACATATTATAGGAATCAACGGCCATTTCGGATGGAGTTGATATAATCAAAATGTATACTACAAAATTTTTATGCAAGGCTAATGGCGGATAAGTACCAACAGGATGACGACGAGGGTCTAGCCCTAGAAACAGCGAAACCCGAGCTTAAAGAACCTTCGCTTTACCATGTGGTTTTGCTCAATGATGACTATACTCCTATGGAGTTCGTCGTCATTATCCTTGAGCAGTTTTTTAGCAAAGGCCGTGAGGATGCAACCCGGATTATGCTGAATGTGCATACAAAAGGAAAAGGTGTTTGTGGGACCTACACGCGAGAAGTTGCTGAAGCTAAAGCCGCGAATGTAAATGACTTTGCACGAGAAAATAACCACCCCCTCCTCTGTACGATGGAAGAGGTTTAACGAGGTATCTCCATGCTGAATAAGGAACTTGAATCCTCCCTAAACCAAGCCTTTAAACGGGCTCGGGAGAAGCGCCATGAGTTCATGACGGTAGAGCATCTGTTGCTGGCATTGATCGATAATGCCACCGCATCCCATTTATTAGGTGTCTGTGGTACGGACCTTAAAAAACTAGCACATGAGCTCGTTGCTTTCATTGATGAAAACACCCCGTTGCTGCCGGCGGATGATTCCCGTGATACTCAGCCTACGTTGGGTTTTCAGCGGGTGCTACAACGCGCCGTTTTCCATGTGCAATCCTCTGGTAAGAAAGAAGTCAGTGGCGCCAATGTGCTGGTGGCTATTTTCGGCGAGCAGGAGTCACACGCGGTTTATTTGCTCAACAAACACGATGTGACGCGCCTGGATGTTGTGAATTACATATCTCACGGCATTACCAAGTACCAAGATGAGAATGCTGAAGATGAGCTCAATACCTCCCCCCAGGAGGGTGGAGAAGAATCAGAGGCCGCGCGGGCAAAACCCTTGGATGAGTTCGCCACTAATCTAAATGAACTGGCTGCTGAAGGTCGTATCGATCCACTAATCGGCCGCGAAAAAGAAGTTGAGCGAACTATTCAGACGCTTTGTCGACGACGGAAAAACAATCCTTTGCTCGTGGGTGAAGCCGGTGTCGGCAAGACGGCGATTGCGGAAGGTTTGGCGAAGAAGATCGTTGATGGTGAGGTTCCGGAGGTATTGGCCGACAGCACGATATATTCACTGGATCTAGGTGCTTTGGTTGCGGGTACTAAATACCGCGGGGACTTTGAAAAGCGCCTTAAAGGTGTGCTCACTCAATTGCACCAAATTCCGGATTCAGTTTTATTTATCGATGAAATCCATACCATTATCGGTGCCGGCTCCGCCTCGGGAGGCGTCATGGATGCTTCCAACCTGATTAAGCCACAATTGGCCAATGGCGAACTGAAGTGTATTGGTTCAACGACTTATCAGGAGTATCGGGGGATTTTTGAGAAAGATCATGCCTTAGCGCGCCGGTTTCAGAAAATTGATGTTGAAGAGCCGAGTGTTGAAGAAACTTATGAGATCCTGCGCGGGCTAAGAAGCCGTTTCGAGGAACATCACGAGATTGAATATACCAATAACGCCTTAAGGTCTGCAGCGGATCTCGCCGATCGTTTTATTACTGATAGGCAGTTGCCTGACAAAGCTATCGATGTCATTGATGAGGCAGGTGCGAACCGTCGCCTAGAGCCTAGCGCAACGCGTCGTAAAAAGATCAATCAGCATGATGTTGAGGCGATCGTCGCTAAAATCGCCCGAATTCCGGCGAAAAGTGTCTCTGCATCCGACAAAGCAGCACTTAAGACGCTGGAGCGTGACCTCAAGATGGTGGTCTTTGGTCAGGATGATGCCATTTCGCATCTATCGTCTGCTATTAAAATGTCACGGTCCGGATTGGGTGACATGGATAGGCCTATCGGCTCCTTCTTGTTTTCGGGGCCGACCGGGGTGGGTAAGACCGAAGTCACCAAGCAGTTGGCTAAGATTCTTGGCATAGAGTTAATCCGCTTTGATATGTCGGAGTATATGGAGCGGCACACCGTTTCACGTCTGATTGGTGCGCCTCCGGGCTACATTGGTTACGACGAGGGTGGTTTGTTAACCGATGCAGTGCTCAAATCCCCGCATGCGGTACTGCTTTTGGATGAGATTGAGAAAGCACATCCCGATGTTTTTAACCTCTTGCTGCAGGTCATGGATCATGGTCGGCTGACTGATACTAACGGGCGCAAAGTGGATTTCCGCAATATTATCTTGGTGATGACCAGTAATGTTGGTGCTCAGGAAGCCAGCCGTTCATCCATGGGTTTCACTCACCAAGATCATTCATCCGACGCGATGGGGGTGCTTAAGCGCACGTTTTCCCCCGAATTTCGCAATCGACTGGATGGGGTGATTCAATTCAATGCCTTGGCTGCGCACTTTATTCGCAATGTTGCTGATAAATTTATCATCCAGCTTGAGTCGCAGCTCGAAGAGAAAAAGGTCACCTTGATCGTTGAAGATTCGGCGCGCGAGTGGTTGGCCGTAGAAGGCTATGATGAGAAACTAGGCGCTCGGCCGATGGCGCGCTTAATTCAAGAAAAGATCAAAAAACCGCTGGCGGAAGAGGTTTTGTTTGGTCGCCTTGCTAAAGGTGGAGAAGTGCGGCTACGGTTTGAAGAGGGTGAGCTACAGTTTGAATATGCTTCCAAGGCGATGGCCAAGGCCTGACTTTATTCGGCGTTCCAGGTTTTTCATCTTTAAAAGGAATTTTTGCATAGGCCTGGTTAGTCGTAAAAGGCTATTGTTGAGGGTATAGCTACTTAGCGCGGTAAGTTATTCGACCTTTGCTTAGATCATAAGGCGTCATTTCGACCGTTACCTGATCACCGGTGAGGATGCGGATATAGTGCTTGCGCATGCGACCGGAGATATGAGCCGTTACTTTGTGGCCATTTTCTAGCTCTACTTTGAAGGTTGTGTTTGGGAGTGTGTCGGTAACCACGCCTTGCATTTCAATTACGTCTTGTTTTGCCATGGGTCTTGCTTTTCATTGGATTTAAAGGCGACATTATCGCCATGCTGGCGGATAACTCAAGGGTTTTCGTTGTGATCTTCTAATTTCCTTTCTTTTAGTGACCACGATTGCGATTCACTGGACAATCGATTTCTCGTCCGCCACACTACGCCGTTCCTCAATTTAGGGTCGTGTTATCGCTATGCTGAAATATGCTGCCGTCTTCCCAGGTCAAGGCTCCCAGTCATTGAGTATGCTTGCGGAACTGGGAGGGCATTTCCCGGTAGTCGGTGAAACTTTTCTCGAAGCTTCAGAGCTACTCTCAAGAGATCTTTGGGCGATCACCCAGTCTGATTCGAATACAGATTTGAATGCGACAGAGAATACTCAGCCCATTATGTTGGCCGCCGGCGTGTCCGTTTGGCGTGTGTGGAACGCACGGGGTGGTAACCCGCCGACAATGATGGCCGGACATAGTTTGGGCGAATATACGGCACTGGTTTGCAGCGGTGCGTTAGACTTTTCCTCTGCCGTGAAATTAGTCGCGGAAAGAGCGCGGCAAATGCAAGCTGCGGTACCGGAGGGGCAAGGTGCAATGGCTGCGATTCTCGGCTTGGAAAACAATGTGGTTGTTGACGTTTGTGCCGATGCAGAGCAGGGACAGATCGTTGCGGCGGTTAACTTTAACTCACCCGGGCAGGTTGTTATTGCCGGAGCAGCGGAAGCGGTGGAGCGAGCCATCTCTGGCGCCAAGCAAGCGGGCGCCAAGCGGGCACTGAAATTGCCCGTGAGTGTTCCTTCGCATTGCGAATTGATGCGTCCAGCGGCCAATGCTTTGGCGGAAACTCTGCAGGCGACACCTTTTTCGACACCGAAAATTCCCGTGATTCACAATGTTGACGTGAAATCTCATGATGATGCATCGGCAATCCGCGTTGCGTTGACCGGTCAGCTTTATAAGCCGGTTCGCTGGGGAGAGACTGTGCAGAATTTGGTGCAGAAGGGAGTGACTCGGTTGCTAGAATTTGGGCCTGGTAAAGTGCTCGCTGGACTGACAAAGAGGATTGATCGTAGTCTTCAGGCACAGTGTATCCAGGATCTCGAGAGCCTGAAGAAGGCGCGAACGGACTATGCGGGAGAAACGGAATGAGTTTATCGGAGGAGCTTGTGCTGGTAACTGGGGCGAGCCGGGGAATTGGAAAGGCCATCGCCCATGATTTGGCTCAGCGTAGCGCAACCGTCATCGGTACGGCAACGAGCGCTGCGGGCGCGGAAGGTATTAGCGAGTCTTTATCGGCACTTGGGTTCAACGGTGAGGGGCAGGTGTTGGATGTGACGGAGCCAGATAGTATTAAAAACCTATTGGTTTTTATTTCTGATAAGTATGGTGCTGTATCTGTTTTAATTAACAATGCAGGGATTACCCGCGATAATCTCCTGCTGCGTATGAAAGAAGATGAGTGGGATGCAGTCATCAATACCAATCTTAGCTCAGTCTACAGACTAAGTAAGGCCTGCCTGCGGGGTATGATGAAAAAGCGCCATGGTCGGATTATTAATGTCGGTTCTGTTGTCGGTATGACCGGTAATCCTGGGCAAGCCAACTACACCGCAGCCAAGGCAGGAGTTATTGCCTTTTCAAAGTCATTGGCCCAAGAGGTTGGCTCGCGTGGCATTACGGTCAATACGGTTGCACCTGGATTTATTGATACGGATATGACGCAAACCTTGCCTGATGACCAACGTGAGGCTCTGCTGGGCCAGATTGCTCTGGGTCGCTTGGGCAACGTCGAAGATATCGCTAACGCCGTGGCGTTCCTAGTATCGGCAGAAGCGGCGTACATTACGGGTGAAACATTGCACGTCAATGGCGGCATGTATATGGCTTGAATTTATAAACAACTGCCACCAACATATTGGCAGTAGCGTGACGGGGCTGATTTCACTACAATACGGGCCCGGTTAATTGCCGCACAACTCCTTATATCACGTAGGAAACGAAAATTATGAGTACTATAGAAGATCGCGTCAAAAAAATCGTTATCGAGCAATTGGGTGTTAAAGAAGAAGATGTCATATCAACAGCCTCCTTCGTAGACGACCTTGGTGCCGATTCCCTGGATACCGTTGAGCTCGTGATGGCCCTAGAAGAGGAGTTCGATACCGAAATTCCTGATGAAGACGCCGAAAAAATCACTACGGTTCAGCAAGCTGTAGATTACGTGAACTCCCACAAAGCGTAACGAATCGCCACCACACTTACCGGTGGCTTCTATTTTCTACCTCCATTCCAGTGACTAACGGAAATCGTCGTGTGGTTGTGACGGGCCTGGGGATTGTCTCCCCGGTTGGCTCAACCCTTGCGAGTGCGTGGGAAAATATCTGCGCTGGACGCAGTGGTATCCGTCCTGTGACGGCCTATGACGTATCCCAGTTCTCGGTTAAATTTGCGGGAACGGTACAGGGCTTCGATGTAACCCAATATTTGGGGCCCAAAGAGCTGAAAAAAATGGATACCTTTATCCATTACGGTGTTGCTGCGTCGATTGATGCTATGCGGGACTCAGGCCTTGAGGTCACCGAAAATAATTGCGAGCGCATTGGTGTCGCCATTGGTGCAGGTATTGGTGGAATAGAAGGTATTGAAAAGAATCACCAGGCGCTGCTTGAACGTGGGCCACGCAAAATTTCTCCATTTTTTGTGCCGTCTTCCATCATTAACATGATCTCGGGCAATCTATCGATTAAGTTAGGGGTTAAGGGTCCAAATATGGCAACGGCTACGGCCTGCACCACAGGGACTCATAACGTGGGCGAGTCTGCTCGAAAAATAGCCTATGGCGATGCCGATGTAATGATTGCCGGTGGCGCGGAAATGGCATCAACACCGCTTGGCCTGGCCGGTTTTGCTGCGGCCCGGGCGTTATCGACGCGTAACGATTTCCCCGAAACGGCGAGCCGACCGTGGGATAAGGATCGCGATGGATTTGTATTGGGCGATGGCGCGGGTATTTTGGTACTTGAAGAATACGAGCACGCAAAGGAGCGCGGGGCGGAGATATACTGCGAGTTAGCAGGGTTTGGTATGAGTGGTGATGCCTACCATATGACGCAGCCTTCCAAAGGCGGAGAAGGTGCGGCACGCTGCATGAGAAATGCACTTCAGGATGCCAGTTTAAACCCCGAAGATGTTGATTATGTTAATGCCCATGGTACCTCGACGCCCGTGGGTGATGTGGCCGAAACAATGGCCATTCATAAAGCTTTTGGTGATCACGCTAATCAATTAGCAGTGAGTTCAACGAAGTCTATGACCGGCCATTTGCTGGGCGCGGCAGGCGGTATCGAAGCCATATTTTCAGTGTTGAGTATGCGTGATGGCGTGATTCCACCGACGGTAAACCTTGAGAATCAGGATCCCGATTGCGACCTGGATTATGTACCCAATATGGCCCGCCAGGCGACAGTTAATGTCGCGATGTCTAATTCCTTTGGCTTTGGTGGAACGAACGGCACTTTGATCTTCAAAAAACTTTAAGGAATAAGGATTCAATAACTTCCGGATTCTAACTAGCCCTTATGCTCCCAGTTAAACGGTCTCAATCGTCGTGTAGAACAACTATATTCCTCTTGAGATCGTTTAACTGGGAGCATAATTTCTGCGTTATAGTTCCGGAAGTTATTAAATCCCTATTCCTAACTGTGCTCAAACCCGCGGAAGTTTTCCCGCTTTAAAGTGATCTCTCCTCCTCCCCGCGTTCTGATTAACGGTGAGCCACGCGATACGCTGTCCGTCTTAGATAGAGGCTTGCAGTACGGTGATGGTTTATTCGAGACGATTCGAGTCGTGGATGGTGCTTGCCAATACTGGAGCGAGCATATGCACCGTCTGGAGCTAGGGTGCCAAAAATTGGGGATTCAGTTTCCTGGCAAAGAGGGTTTAAGACGGGACGCGGATTCCTTGATCCAATCTTCTCTTAAGGGTGTTCTCAAAATCATTGTTACCCGGGGGTTCAGTGAACGCGGTTTCCGGATTAATCTCGACAATTCGCCTAATCGAGTGCTTTTATTGGCCTCCCAGCCACAGTATCCCGCTAAATATTATCAAGAAGGTGTCGACTTAGTATTATGTAGGCAGCGATTGGGCAATAGTCCGCAGTTGGCGGGTATTAAGCATCTCAATCGTCTTGAGCAAGTTTTGGCACGTAAGGAGTGGGATGATGAATACCAAGAGGGATTATTGCTGGATCAGTTTGATCAGGTTGCCGAAGGTACGATGAGCAATGTGTTTATCATTGAGGGGCAATTTGTAGTCACGCCGAGGCTGGAGGCTTGCGGAGTGCATGGCATTATCAGAGATCAAATAATAAGACAGGTAGATGATTTTGGCATGAAGATCGAACTTGAAAATTTTACAATGGAACGATTCCTTGAGGCGGAAGCCGTTTTTATGACGAATTCGATTTTCGGTGTTTGGCCTTTGAAATCCTTTGACAAACGTATATGGAAACCGCATCCGCTAACCCTGCGTCTGTTGACTGCATTAGAATTTTCAATATGAAACGTTGGATAGCCGCACTAATGATTGTGGCTTTATCGGCGGCGGGTTTTTATGCTTGGGGGTTCGCCCAAGGTGTGTACAAGCCACTTAATTTACCTGAGAAAGGTTCCACTTATACAATAAATTCAGGTACTTCTATTCGGGCCCTCGCAACGGATCTGAGTAACAAAGGTATTATCGATAACCCTTGGTATTTTGAAGTTTCAGCGCGTTGGTTGAATCCTGGGAAGGGTATTCGGGCGGGTGAGTACTATCTGGAGCCAGGGCTCAAGATCTCGAACCTATTGAGCATTTTCCGCAGTGGCCGAGCCGTACAGCATCGATTTACGGTTGTCGAAGGCACGAGTTACCGCCAGATGATGAAGCAGATGAGTAAGATGGCCGAAGAAGGTTTAATTAAGGCCTCTATGGATGGAGAGCAATTCACTCAAGCGTTTGCCAAGAATACGGGGGAGACGCATCCAGAGGGGTGGATTTTCCCAGATACCTATCAGTTCATCCGAGGCGCTAGAGACGAGGCCTTGCTTATGCAAGCGTATCAACGAATGAAGCAAACCTTGCTTGAAAGTTGGGGGAAACGCGTTGAAGGACTGCCTATCGAGACCCCTTATGAAGCATTGATCTTGGCCTCTATTGTGGAGAAAGAGACGGCGGTGGGGGAGGAGCGCGCTCGAATTGCCGGCGTATTTACTAAACGCTTACGTAAGGGTATGCGCCTGCAAACGGACCCCACTGTGATTTATGGAATGGGAGAAAAATACCAGGGAAATATCACTAAGGCGGATTTGAAGCGTGATACACCCTATAACACCTACACCCGCAAAGGCTTGCCGCCAACCCCGATTGCTATGCCAGGGCGGGCTTCCATTGAAGCGGTGATGCACCCGGATGAGACGGGTGATTTGTATTTCGTGGCCAGCGGCGGCGGGCGCCATTATTTCTCTAAAACTTATAAGGAGCACCGACAGGCCGTCATTAAATATCTTTTAAAGGGTAAGTCAAAACGTTACCAGGGAGATAAATAGTGTCTATTGCGTCTCGGTTTATTACCTTTGAAGGCGGAGAAGGCGTTGGCAAGACGACTCAGATACAGCGACTTAAGGAGCACTTAGTTTCCTTGCGATACGAGGTCTTGATTACACGTGAACCGGGTGGAACCGAAATTGGCGAGGCCATTCGGCAGGTTCTGCTGAATAAAGCATTGCCTGGAATGCATCAAGATACGGAGTTGTTGCTCATGTTTGCGGCACGTGCCGAGCATGTTCAAACGGTCATTTACCCCGCATTAGCGAAAGGTGTATGGGTTTTGTCTGATCGATTTGCAGATGCTAGCCATGTTTATCAGGGGATAGGGCGCGGCGTGGAGGCTGAGCGTATTGATCAATTGGAGCGTTGGACGCTTGGGGGGTTTCAGCCAGATCTAACCTTTCTTTTGGATATGCCCGTGACCGTTGGAATGGAGCGCGTTCACACACGAGGTGAGACCGACCGGTTTGAGACAGAGAGTCTGGCGTTTTTTGAGCGTATTCGAAAGGGATATCTATCCAGGGCTGAGGCCTTTTCCGAACGCTATCGGATTATTGATGCGCAGCAAGGTATCGATGAAGTAACGGTGTCGATTAACAGGACGTTAGAAAAATGGCTGAAGTAGGGTTGAATCCTTATCCCTGGCAAATGGACCCGTGGTTGCGCCTGTTGCATCAGAGACAGAGTGATCGCTTGCCGCATGCGTTGTTGCTGTTTGGGCAGCCAGGTTTGGGATTGAACCACTTTGCGAACTGTTTTACGCAGTCTATTTTTTGCCAGAGTACCGATGATGAGGGCATTGCTTGCGGTGTTTGCACGGCTTGTCAGCAGTTTTCGCAAGGTGTCCACGCCGATTTTATGCGTGTTAATACACTCGAAGAAAAAACGCGTATTGTTGTTGATCAAATTCGCGGTCTCTCCGGTTTTTTAGCCCTTACAAGTGCCGCTGCAGGTATTAAGGCCATTATTATCTCTCCGGCCGATAGCATGAATCTAAACGCCGCCAACAGTCTGCTTAAGACGCTGGAGGAACCTCCAGGGAATACGCATATCATATTGGTGGCACACCATTTGAATCGCTTACCGGCCACGGTCAAAAGTCGTTGCCAGATTATCGGATTTTCCAAGCCTGATAAGCAAGCGGGTTTGCAATGGCTAGAGTCAACAGGACATCAACAGGCCGATCGTTTGCTTCAGCTGGCACAGGGCGCTCCCTGTTTAGCGGAATCGTTAGACAATGATGATTCGTACCCCCACTATCAGGCCGTTGTCGAAGGTGTTTTGGGTTTGCTGGCGGGCAAAAACACGGCGTTCCAGTTACGCAAAAGCTGGGGTGGTTGCAGTATTGATGAGCTGGTGTTTTGGTCGTTAGGTATGGTGCGAGACTGTATTCGTTCGATTTCTGGAGTATCTGTTGCGTATTTTGAGAACTCTCTCTACTTTAAGCCCTTACACAATCTAGCAGTCTTGTTAGACTTATCGCAGCTCTTCCGAGTACATGACCACTTGGTGAAACTCGGTGAGGTGCTGGCGCATCCGCTCAATAAAGAACTGTTGGTCGACGATGTGATTTTAGCTTGGCAATCAATTGGCTCTAGGAGCGGGAAGCCTAGGCCTTAGGAACGAACATATGACTTCAGGACAAGGCATTCTTTCGCTGGCGATCAAGGAAAAATCTTCACTTTACGCAGCTTTCATTCCGTTTGTTAGAAACGGTGGTTTGTTTATCCCCACCAATCGCGCTTATAAACTGGGCGATGAGGTCTTTATGTTGTTGAATCTCATGGATGAACCCGATCGAGTTCCCGTTGCTGGAAAAATCATCTGGATTACACCTCGTGGTACGGGCGGCAGTCGTACACCAGGCGTCGGTGTGCAATTCAGCGAGCAGGATCGAGGTGATACTCGCAATCGCATCGAAAATCTTCTTGGTATTATTCTGCAGTCCGATAAGTCCACTTATACGATGTAATTGATGTACTTCAAGTCTTCTGGGCAATCAATGTCCTGAAGTGGTTGCAGCGTTTCATAGCGCATTTTATTTTCTTTTACTCTTTTAAATGTTTCCTTAAGCACTGTTTTTTCTCCCCAGGAAATGCCCTGAAAGAGGTCTTTGGGCATGGGTTTATTGGTCGCGAGTAGAACGAATCCACCATCTTTAGCAGGCCCTATTACGATATCAAGGCCAGATTCGAGCATGCTAAGCGCCTCGTTTAAGTAGTTCACGGAGAAAAAGGGGCAGTCTGAACCGATTAGTATCACGGCACTATGGTTCCGTAAACCGATGTTGAGAGCGTTCAGCATGCGCTCTCCTAAATCGTGGCCTTGTTGCGTGTGTAGTGCGAGCTGAAAGCGTTGTTGCATTTCGGTAAAAAAATGATGCTGGATCGTGGGGTAACACCATAATTGAATCTTGTCTTGCTGTCCCGGGCTTGTGGTTTGAAGAGTTTGCAGTAGTAGCCATTCGTGGAGTTGCACACTTTCTTGAAGGGTTAAACTCGGCTGCATGCGGGTTTTGACCCGTCCAGGTGCTGGGGTTTTAGTAAATATCTGGAGGCAACTCATCGGTAGTATTTCTTTACCAAATATTCAGAGGGCACACCCAAAAAATACGCTAGCCGTATCCACCACATCTTGAGAATACTGCGTCCAACCCCCTGTTGTTCCCAATAGCGGGTATGAACGGTGATTCTGGATTTGAGGCAGACTGGCCGACTGTATTGCTTCAGTTTTTTACTGATGGCGATATCTTCCATAAGTGGGATATCTGGAAAGCCCCGGATTTCCTCAAACAATGCACGGTGCATAAACAAACCTTGGTCGCCGGTAACAATGCCGGTTAGACAGCTACGATAATTCATCAGCCAGCCACTTGCTATGAGTAGCCAGTGTGGACTATTTAGCCGCACGTCAAAGCGGCCCCATTGCATTGGCTGAGCGTACTGCTCGATTAAGGGGATGGCGTTATCAGGAAGCTGTGTATCCGCATGTAGAAACAACAAGGCTTCGCCGGTTGCTTGTTTTGCGCCTGCATTCATTTGGCGGGCGCGGCCTTTATTGACGCTAAACACCTTATCGGCCAACTTAGTTGCAGTGCTCATTGTATTGTCGCCACTCCCACCATCGACAACAATAATTTCAATCTGCGAATGGCGAAATGTTTGTAGTGGTTTAAGTGTAATAGGCAAATTATCACTTTCGTTGAGCGTCGGGATGATGATGGAGATCATGGATCTTTTCTGACCTGGTTAACGGGTAGAGGCCGGTTAAACTGAGTGCGTTTTGCCATGGCTGCGGTACTGTGCAGTTTCCCATTGGCATCCATGAGTAATACTTGATCAATAGCCATGCTTGCGGCTATTTCCTGCCATTCATTGGGTCCGGCAATTAGCAGTGCGGTGGCGGCCGCATCCGCAAGTCCAGGGTCGTTGTGAATGACCGTAACCGCCCGCGCTCCTTGGGCTGGGTATCCCGTGCGCGGGTCGATTATATGATGACGTTTTTGGCCTTCTTGTAGATAAAATCGCTCGTAATCACCGGAGGTGAAGATGGCTTCGCCATTTCTGGGTTCAATAGAGGCAATAGCGCCCCCCCCATCTGGGTCACGAATGCCGATTCGCCAAGGGCGTTGAGGGTGATTGCCGTAGGCTACGAGGTCTCCCCCTGCGTTAATTATGAAGTTGCGTAGCCCCATTTTTAGTAAACGATCAGCTGCCAGCCCTAGACCATAGCCTTTGGCAAAACCACCGAAATCAAGCTGAACATCGGGATTATTACAGCGCGCATACCCGTTATTAATAGTGATCGCATCGAGGGTTGGGTTGGACGCTACGAGTTTTGCAATTCTTGTTTTAGGTGGGGAGCCTTTGCGACTTGGTTCGTCTTGATGGAATCCCCATAAGGCAATGAGTTTTCCAACGGCAGGATTGAATAGATAATGGCTGCGGCGGGAAATATCGGTGGCTTTTTCAATGAGTGAAATCAAAGACGAATCGACTGGGAATGCTTGCTCAATCGTCAGCGATTTATTGAACCGAGTCAGAGGGCTTGTTTGCCATGCATGCCACTGATGATGCATTTTATCAAAATCGGTTTGCAGCGTATTAAATGCCTTTTCGGCAAGTTGCGGCTCATGGGTGGCGAGAGTGACATCGAGCAGAGTGCCAAAGGTTAAGAACTGTCGCTGATAGATTTTCTGGCGTTCGCACCCTAGCAAGAACAACAGCAGCAATAGTGTGAATCCGTACTGCAGCATGTGTGACTGGTATTTCAAGCTAGAATCTCTATTAATTTTCCAGGTCAAGCTTTTTCTCCAAACAATCCATGAGTTGTCCGCCGATATCAAGCTGATACATCGTGTCTAACTCACGAATACAGGTGGGGCTGGTAACGTTAATTTCAGTAAGATAATCGCCAATAACATCCAGACCAACAAAGATTAGGCCTCGCTTTTTCAGCTCAGGGCCAACTTGGGAGCATATCCAACGGTCGCGCTCGGTAAGTGCCACGCCTTGGGATGTGGCGCCTGCCGCAAGGTTGGCGCGACCCTCGCCTTTCGCGGGTATGCGGGCGAGTGCGTAGTCGATAGGCACACCATCAATCAGCAGGATGCGTTTGTCACCCTTGGTGTATTCAGGTAAAAAGCGCTGCGCCATTGCGGTTCGGGTACCGTGGTCGAGTAGTGTTTCGAGGATAACATTGGTATTGGGATCCCCTTGCTCGATACGGAAGATGGATGCGCCACCCATACCGTCCAACGGTTTAACGATGACGCGCTGATGTTCAGCGATAAAGGCGCGGAAGCGATCCGCATTACTACTGACCAGTGTGGGTGGGCAGCATTGGGGAAACCATGCGGTAAAAAATTTCTCATTTACATCGCGCAAGCTGTTAGGTCGATTCACGACCAGCAAGCCCCCATGGGCCGCCTTTTCTAGCAGGTAGGTAGTATAGATATACTCCATGTTGAAGGGGGGGTCCTTGCGCATTAAAACGACGTCTAAACTGTTTAAGTTTTGAATTTTGGGAGGGCTTAGTTTGAACCAGTCAGTGCTGCTGTCTGTTACCGATAGCGCAGAAATTTGTGCATTAATGCTTCCATCCTCTAAAGTGATATCGCCCGGCAGTATGTAATGCAGTTTCCAAGATTTGCATTGAGCAGCCAATAACATTGCCAAGGTGCTGTCTTTCTTGGGGTTTATAGATTCTATGGGGTCCATCACAACCCCTAGGTTTTGGCTCATGTAAGGTACCGTTCAATTAATAGGCGATGAATCTAACCACTTAGGACTCAGGATTAAATAAGATGCGGAACTTAACGCCGAATATTTGTCCTAGATTGGATGATCTAAATAGGCGCATAGTCATTCTACGCAACGATTTTAGATCATTCAAACGGGGGCAAAAAGGCAAGTTAAGTTCCGTAAGTTGTTTACTCCTGAGTCCTTAGGTCGCTTGAGTCGTTACGAATTTAGTATCTGAATACTACGTTATAAATTGCGATATAAACTAATTCTGACTGAAAATTTGGAGGTTGTGTTCTGAGTGACGAATACTTGAAATTAAGGCTTCATGGTCGCGCATAACCCAAGCTCTTGAATCCATAGCGATTTTCAATTCACGGGGTCCTTGTGAATGAAGCTATGATGTTTAATTTCACTGTGAACTCAATATCTTACATTGTGTATCCATTCTAAACCTCGGATTCAGGTATTATGCAAAGTACAATTAAGTCGAGAGCCTGTTAGGCCTCTCGTTGCCTTATATTTGGGGAGTAAGAGATGTCCGATTTGGAGGATTTAAACAGCTTGGCTTCTGGCCGTAAGGTAATGGTGATCGATGATAGCAAAACGATTCGTAAAACCGCTGAGTCCTTGTTGACCAAGCAGGGCTACAATGTTTTTACCGCAGTGGATGGTTTTGAGGCTTTGTCTAAGATTGCAGAGCACCAGCCCGATATTATCTTTCTCGATATTTTAATGCCGAGGTTAGATGGTTATCAAACGTGTGCGCTAATAAAGCATAACCAAAAATTTAAGGATACTCCCGTTATTATGCTCTCCAGCAAGGATGGTATCTTCGATAAAGCCAAGGGCCGTATTGTTGGTTCGCAGCAGTATATTACCAAGCCGTTTACACAGGATGATCTGTTGGACGCGATTGAGCGACACACCTAACGAGTGTTTATAAAAGTGCTAAATAAACCAATAGAATGTTAACTGATATTCAAGTACCCATTGCAGTTTGTAGTAAAAGGGGATCCCATTGATCCTCTTATTTGAGAGTGCTACGTATTGCATCTGCTTTTGTTTGTTCGACTAAAATTATCTATTCGCTATGAAATACCGTACTGATAGACCCATAGAACGCTGGAGATAAGTATGGCCCATATTCTTGTTGTTGATGACTCGGCCACGGACCAATACGTTTTTAAAAAGGTGCTGGAAAAAAATGGGCATCAAGTGTCGGTGGCTAAGGATGGCGAGGAAGGCGTTAATCTGGCAAAGCAATTGGAGCCGGATCTAATTCTAATGGATGTGGTCATGCCGGTCTTGAATGGTTTTCAAGCGACCCGTGAACTGGCGCGTAGTGATTCCACTCGGCGAATCCCCATTATTATGGTCACCACCAAGGATGCGGAATCGGATGTGCAGTGGGCTAAGCGCCAAGGCGCAAGTGCGTACATCGTCAAACCAGCCAAAGAAGGTCGCCTAATCGAATGTATTGGTAGGTTGCTGGAGGCGCCCTCGTTATGAATAGCACAAGTCCTTTCAAGCTATTGCAGGAGTTGGATGCTCGCTCGCAAAAAAAATCAGGCTTGGTGCGCGGTGATGGTGAACGAAAGGAGTGGACGGGAGTTTTGTTTCGCATTGGTGACGACAGCATGTTAGCACCTATGTCGATGTTGGATGAATTGGTGCATCAGCCGTCAATAAGTCGTGTACCTGGAGTGAAGCCTTGGGTTCTAGGTTTGGCGAATCTGCACAATTCGCTCTTGCCGGTTATTGATTTACAGGGGTTTCTTCTTGGGGCCGAGCTAGATAAACCTAACGATGCGAGGCGCTTGCTTGTGGTGTCGAATGGTGGCCACAAGGTTGGGCTGTTGGTGGCTGAGGTTTTTGGTATGAAACAATTTTGGACGAGTGATGAAGTAAATGAAAGGCCGCCACTTGCCACTGAGCTACGACCTTATGTGTCGGCTGGATTAAAACGCTTTGGTGAACACTATGCAGTGTTCGATCTTAATAAACTGCTGGGTGCTCCTGAGTTTCTGGATAATCTTTTATAAAAGATTGAAAAATGAAATTGGCGGAGGCTTTTCCTCCATTGGAGCTTTGAGGAAGATTATAAAATGAGTTCAAAGAATATGAAGCACCCTACAGCAGGAGGCATTAATCGCTCACTTTACCTGTGGAGCGCGTTATTCCTGCTGTTTATTTTGCTGATGGGGTTGGCGTTTTGGCAGAGTAGTGAGTTTGAGCGCACAGGGCGCCAGCACCTCAATTTGGCATCTGATTTGCGATTGTTGTCGCAGCGAATGACAACTCAGGCCTTGTCTGCTTCACAAGGTAGAGATCAATCCTTCTTATATCTCAAGCAGCATCAAGATTCATTTGAGCAGAGTTTGAAGGCGTTAGTATCGGGAGATAAGCAGGCTAAGCTTCCAGCGCTGCCTGCTGAATTGACGCCTGAACTAAAGCAGATAAATACTCAATGGCAGGCTTATGCAAAAGATCTTGATGCGATAGTGTTGAGCCGCGCAGCGATATCTAAGGCTGAAAAAGCGATAAAAGCAGTTAAAGAAAAAATACCATTGCTACTCGAAGAGTCAGAACAAGTAATCGACTTACTCGGTAAGAATCGCGCCAGCACCGATCAAGTTTATCATGCGACGCGCCAGTTAATGTTGGCCCAGCGTATTGAGAATAGCCTAAATAGCGTTTTGAGCGGTGGTGACAATGTATTGGCAGCGGCCGATCAACTTAATAAAGACACTGCACGTTTTAGCCAGGTTGTGGACGGTCTGCTGAATGGCAATACCGTCGTTGGAATTAACAAAGTTACCAATGCCAAAGTCCGCAGTGGTCTGGAAAAAATCGTCTCAAGCTTTAGCGGTGTGGCCGATGAGGCCGGCGGGTTAATTACGCTTTCGCCTGATCTATACCAGATGAAAGAAGCAGCCGGACAGCTCGAGGAAAAAGGCGGAACTCTATTTGACGGAGCGAGCCGTTTGGAGAGCTCCCTGCAACAACATAACCGCATCAATCAGATGTGGACCACAGCAGGTTTCGTGCTGTCAGGGTTGGCCTTGTTATCATTTCTAATGCTGATCAGGAGTATTTTAAAAAACACCCGCGACCAGTTGGCCGTATCGAAGGAAACGAATGACCGTAATCAACGTGCAATCCTCACTTTATTGGATGAAATGGCGACGCTGGCCGATGGAGATCTCACTGTAAACGCCACGGTGACGGAAGACATCACCGGTGCTATTGCCGATTCAATGAACTATGCCATCGAAGCGATGCGCAGCTTGGTTGGCACCATCAATGACGCCTCTACCAAAGTGGCGGAGACGTCGAAGAGCGCGCGCGATAATACGCTACGTCTGTCTGAATCCAGCGAAAAGCAAGCGCGTAAAATTGTTTCAGCCTCTGAGTCGATTACCGATTTGACTCACTCAATTGATAAAGTCTCAAAGAATGCCGAGGTATCTGCCGGTGTGGCTGAGCAATCTTTAGCGTTTGCTCAGAATGGTGTAGAAACGGTACGTCGGGCGATAGAGGGAATGGAAGATATTCGTGGGAATATTCATGACACCTCTAAAAGGATTAAACGATTAGGGGAGAGTTCCCAGGAAATCGGAGATATCGTAGGCTTAATTACAGACATTGCTGATCAAACCAATATTCTGGCCCTAAATGCGGCGATTCAAGCCTCATCTGCCGGTGAGGGTGGCCGTGGTTTTGCAGTGGTCGCTGATGAAGTACAGCGCCTTGCCGAACGTTCGGCGAATGCGAGTAAGCAAATTGAGGCTTTGGTGAGAACGATCCAGGCAGATACCGGCGAGGCTATTCAGGCAATGGAAAAAAGCACCACGAATGTTGTTCGCGGATCTCAGCAAACGGAAGAGGCAGGCGGTGCATTGGAAGAGATAGAAAATGTTTCCAACCAGCTGGCTGATTTGATTAAGGGTATTTCTGAGGAGGCACGTGAGCAGGCTATTGTATCTAGCGTAATTGCTGAGGCCATGAGCTCAATTCAAGGGAGCACTAAGCATTCTGTTAGCTCTGCTAAGGATACGGCCTCAGCGGTGGGTGAGCTGGTTGAGCATGCCAGTGAATTGCGTCACTCGGTCGAAGGTTTTAAATTGCCGGGTAATAGGCTTGTGTATCGAGATGTTGAGTTGGAAGACGCCGTTGATGGTCTTGATCGCGATCATGGCGAAGATATTGACGAATTTCTTGTCAAAGCATTAAAGGGAGCCCCTATTAATTCTGGTTTGGGTTGATTGAGGTTTAGACAATCAAGAGCAACGCGCTAGGTGCTTGTAATAGTGGCTCTATTACGAGTAATTAGTAAAGCAGCTGTTGGAGAGTTCTAATCTCAAGGTGCCAATTCATGAATAAATAGAGAGGCGGCCTAATAATTGAGTAACTACTCTCAGCGTGCAGAAAACGCACCGGCAATCTGAGTAGTTTAAAAAAATGGATTGATCAGCGTAGAGTGGATCAACTTATGAGGATAGCATGAAGGGTCAAAATAGTTTTAATCTGAACTCCCTTGCGTGGGTCAAACATGAAATCACTGTTTCGCTCGATGAGGCTCGAGAAGAAGTGTTCGCTTATGCAGAAAATACCGCTGAGACGGAGCATCTTCATGAGGCCCTGCCAAGAATAAAAGATGTATTTGGTACCTTAGAGGTGGCTGAATTATCCGGTGCTGCCATGTTAGCAGAGGAATGTCTCGCGGTTGTTGGGGAGCTCGCTGAAGGTAGCATTCGAAATACTGAAGAAGCATCACGACTCGTGGTGCGAGCCCTTATTCAGTTGCCGGATTATCTTGACTTTATTCAATCTAGTCACGAAGACGAGCCTGTGGTGTTGGTTTCCATTTTAAATGACCTCAAAGCGATTCGAAATCAGGAATTTATTTCCAGCGATATTATCGATATTCCAGAACCTAGTAATGACGAAGCCATGTTGGCCAAGCAAGGCCATTCTGGGGAAAGCCTGCAGTCTTTAGCGCATCTCACGCAGCATGCTTTTGAACTAGGCCTGCTAGGCTGGTATCGAAATCAGAGTGACGCAGAAAGCCTACATAAGATGGTCTTAGTGTGTAAACGTCTTAGGTATGCCTCAGATCATCGCGCCAGTCGGCGCCTTTGGTGGTTGACAGAGGCATTGATAACGGCATTGAAATCAAATCACCTTTCGACTTCTGCGGCGGTTAAGGCGCTGATCGGGAAAGCAGGTCGAGAAATTAAGCGTTTGTTTAAAGTGGGAGAGAAGGAATTTGCAGCGACTATTTCACTGGATTTAGAAAAGAACTTACTCTATTACGTCGCGAGTGCAAAACCCGGAAACGCGTTCGTTGATGAAGTGCGCAAAACTTATTTCCTTGATGATAATTTATCTTCTGAAAAAGCTTTAACCGCAGCGCGGGTCAGTATGGGTGGCCAAAATGACCAGCTGTATCTCTCTGTTGCTAAAGCGATGGCTGAGGATATTGAGGACATCAAGGATCAGCTCGAATTATACAGTCGTGCCGAGCAGAAAACTGCGGATGATCTATCATCACTTGAGCCACTATTGGGCCGCCTTGGGGGAACTTTGGGAATGTTGGGTCTGAGTGCTCAAAAGGGTGACGTATCTGAGCAGAAAGAAAAAATACGTGAGGCACTGGCACAGCGGGAATATCCTGACGATGCTGCTTTGGCGGAACTCGCGGGAGTGCTGGTTGAGATCGAATCTACCATTGCTGCATTTGGGGTGTTAGGCCGAGATTATGTGGTTGCTGATGGGTTAGACGAATCGAGTGAGTTGCTGGTTGAAAAGATTGGTGATGAAGAGTATCGCAAAGTACGTAAACCCGTACTGAAAGAATCACTGGCGGATATTGAACAGTGCAAAGAAGCGATTCAAATTTATGGAACTACAAATCGTGATTTTAAGGAACTGACGGGTATCCCCGAAATATTTAGTAACCTAGCCGGAGCGATGTCGTTATTGTCGCTTGATAACGTGGTTTCCCTGGCCAGCCGGATTAGTGACTTTCTCAATGATCGCATCAATGGGGGCCCAGAATTAAGCGACGCGCAAATCGATGATTTAGCGGAAGCGATATCAGCCATTGAAGTGTATATCGAGGTTTTGGATACCAGTGGTATCGATCAGCAAGATTATTTGGATGCAGGGCAGCGAGCAATGGACTCATTGCTGAGTGGAGAACCTTTAGAGGTTCCTGCAGAGCAAGGAGTGGCCGTTACAAGCGATGATTCTCCTGATGCCGCAGAAAACAACCTCACTCAAGGTGCCGCCATCCTTCCGGGTGAAGCCGATTTGAAAACGGGCGAAGAGCTTGATGAGTTGGAGTCTTCAATAGCTGATGAGGGTGTTGATTCGTCCTTATTAGCGGGTATCGATGCTCGCGCAATGGAGCTTGAGAGTGCTCTGGCAAATGAGGGCGAAGGGGATGGGCCGTTAACCGTGGTGGATGTTCTTCCTGGTGATGAGGGAAGCACTCCAGGTTTCGAGTTACCTGGCCGATGGCGCGATCTAGAAATATTAAGTGACGACGTGGATGAGGAGATTTATGAGATCTTTTTGGAAGAGTTTGCCGAGGAGTCAGAGAAGCTTAAAGACAGTTTTCAGCGATTTAAGAATGACCTAAGTGATGAAGATTCACTGATTCAGCTACGGCGATCCTTTCATACTCTGAAGGGAGGCGGCCGTTTGATAGGTGCTCAGGTTGTTGGAGAGTTTGCATGGTTACATGAAGATATTATTAATCAAGTTATGGATCATCGCCTTGATCTTTGCGATGAAATTGTTGATTGCGTTGGTGGAGGCGTCGATTTGTTACCAGCTCTTGATGCGCAGTTACGCGCGCGTAGCGTTCCTAATGCAGAAGTTGCAAGACATGTTCTGTGGGCGGAAAGAGTTGGCAAAGGAGAGTTGGATAAGGATTGGCAAGAAGCCAAGGATATTTTTGCGAGTTCGTTTGGGGATGAGGTTATGGCCGAGGATCTCGCGGCCGATCTAGAAGAAATTGACATGTTGGAGAGTGAGCTGGATGGCAGCTGGATTGACCCTGAACCTGAGTTGGAACACAAAGAACATTCAGACTTTTTAAATGAAGGTATCCCGACCGAGCGTATTGCGCCTGAATTGCTAGATATTTTTTCTGGAGAAATTATTCAGCACCAGGTGATTATCGAGTCAGCTACTAGCGCTCTCAGAGCCAATGGTGCTGAAATCGAGATCGATGACGCACTGTTGCGAACCCTTCACACGATGAATGGGAGCGCGCGAACAGCCGAGGTTTCTGAGATCCATCTACCGAGTGGCGCCTTTGAACATTATCTCTCGCTTAAGAAAGAACAAGAACTTAAGCTAACATTATTGGATGGAGAGCTGTTATCACAGTTCCACCTGCATGTGGAAGAGGCGCTTACAGCACTAAAAGAGAATAAAGCGATAGAGTCTGGTGATGAATTAACCTTGTCTCTGGAGCACCTGACCAACGAACTGGCGTCCGACATCGACCAGGTTCAGGCTGCTGGTGTCTCCTCAGGGAATAATGAAAAAGATGGAGTTGCGACGTCAGATTCAGCCTATGAGGATTCATTGCCTATGCCAGGGTTGCGTGCTTCGGAGCCGCTATATACAGGGTCTGATGAGAACGCCTCTGAGTTGGTTGAAATTTTCTTCGAAGAATGTACAGAGATCCTAGAGACTAGCGACGATATTATGAGTCGTTGGCAGAAAGATCCGAGTGATTTAGCCCCGGTAATGGAATTGCGGCGCGAGTTGCACACCCTAAAAGGGGGGGCGCGTATGTCGGGGTTGACGGGCCTAGGCGATCTTAGTCATGCGATGGAATCATTATTTATTGATGTTATTGAAGGCAGATTGGTGCCGGATAAAAGCGTTTTTGCGGTGATCAATGGTTCGTTCGATCGAGTCAACGAAATGGCCGAAGCTGCGCACAATAATATTGAGCTGGACTCGGTTGATGATTTGATGGAGCTTTTACATAAACTGCGCTCTGGAAAAACACTGTCCAAGGATGATTTCAGCGTACTAAGAGACTATGAGCCTGCTACAGAGACAAATATTGAAATTAACCTAGCATCTGTGGCCTCTGAGCTTAGCGAAATCTTCGAAAGTAGACTTGAACAATCTACTGCTACTGTAGACCGTGATCCTGAGACACGGGCTCACCTGCCCGAAGCGGTTAAAGTTCAATCAGAGCTTCTTGACCGTTTGGTGGACAATATCGGTGAGGCGAGTGTTTTCCAAGCGCGAGTAGAGCAACAAGTCAGTGGCTTCGGTTTTAATTTGCAGGAACTGGAGCGAACTATTCGTCGTTTGACCGAACAGCTTCGTAGTCTTGAAGTCGAGGCAGAAGCCCAAGTACTGCATCGCTTTGAAGATAAGAGCATTAATCCCGATGAAAGCGGCGTTTATGAGCAGTTTGATCCGCTGGAATTGGATCGCTATTCTAAAATTCAGCAGCTTTCCCGATCGCTTGCAGAGAGTACGAGTGATTTGTCCAATCTTCATCAGTTGCTTGAAGAGGGTGTAAGCGACGTCGAATCTTTGTTGCAAAAACAGTCGCGCGTTAGCAACGATCTTCAGGAAGGTTTGATGCGCACGCGCATGTCTCCTTTCAAAGTCATGGTTCCGCGTTTACGCAGGGTAGTGAGACGCACTGCCATGGAGCTTGGCAGGGATGTGGAGTTAAAGGTCAGCGGTGCGGACAATGAAATGGACCGCAAGCTGTTGGAAGGCCTTGTTGTGCCTTTGGAGCATATGCTTAGGAATGCGGTTGCTCATGGTATTGAGACTCCGAGTGAGCGTAAAGATAAGGGCAAGCCTCCAATGGGATCTGTGTCGATTTCCATCTTCCGACAAGGCCCAGAAGTTGTTTTTGAGGTTACCGATGATGGCGCGGGGCTGGATCGAGATAGCATCCTAAATAAAGCAGTCGAACAAGGCCTTGTTGAGAAGGATAAGGAGCTGACGGAAGCCGAAATTCATGCCCTGATTATAAAGCCGGGTTTTACAACCGCGGAAGAGGTTAGTCAAATAGCTGGCCGCGGCGTGGGTATGGATGTGGTGCAAAATCAGATTAAACATCTGAATGGTGTGCTTGATATTAGCTCTCAGCCTGGGGAAGGCGCAAAGTTTTTTATAAATTTACCTTTTACACTGGCGATCAATCAGGCTTTGATGGTGCAAGCTGGAACAGAGAAGTATGCCATTCCACTAGACTCCATTGAAGGCGTAGTGCAGGTGGCCGGTAAGTCACTGGTTGAAAACATGTCCTCGAATAATCCGATAATTGAATACGGTGATAAGGAATACAAGCTGTATCAACTTGCCAGTGTATTGGAGCGTGTTGCGGTGACATCACTTGACACGGAAAAGGCGTTACCTGTTATTTTGGCGCAGGCAGGTGAATACAGTACTGCCTTTGTTGCAGATGAGCTACTGGGTAATAGTGAGGTGGTGGTAAAGTCCATAGGTACTTTACTCAGCAATGTAACAGGTATTTCGGGGGCTACGATATTGGGAGATGGTGATGTCGTGTTGATCCTGGATACCGTAGGATTAATTCGTGCAGTTGTCAATGATGCAACTATCGCCCGAGCACCGCTAGCTCGATTGGAAGTCAAAGAGGATTATCGCCCAGTTGTCATGGTAGTTGACGATTCCATTACCATTCGTAAAGTTACCGCGCGCGTTCTTGAGCGCAATCACTATAATGTTGTGACCGCCAAAGACGGCTTGGACGCGGTTGCGCAATTAAAGGAATGCCCCCCGGACATTATGTTGCTGGATATTGAGATGCCACGCATGGATGGGTTTGAACTAGCGGCGTTGATTCGGAATACCAAAGAAAATGAAGATTTACCCATTATCATGATTTCCTCTCGTAGTGGAAGAAAGCATCGTGAGCGAGCCTCTCGATTGGGGGTCAATCGGTTTTTGGGCAAGCCTTATCAGGACAATGAGTTGCTGAATAATATTGAATCACTATTAGACGAATCGAGGATTGCCAATGGAAGCACAGCCTAATTCCGCTCAGCTCCAAGCGCTAATCATCCCCTTAAAAAACTGGAACCTTATTCTTCCCCAGTCTTTGATAGCAGAAGTTCTGCCCATGCCAGAGGTACGTGCGACTGGAGCCAAAGAGCGGTGGTTTAGGGGTTCAATCGAATGGCGTGGAGCAGAATTGCCACTCGTATCAATCGATGCCTATTGTGCATCTAGCAAAGATGATGATCAGCAACGAACTCGCCGAGTTGCGGTCCTGCAAGGTTTAGGAGAAGGAATTGCACACTATGGACTTGAGATTTATTCTATTCCTCATCCCATTAGGATAGTAGAAAGCGAAGTCCAAGCGGATGACGACGGAAGCTCATGTGAGTTAATTGCGGCTCACGTACATGTATCTGGTGTGCGAGGTATCATTCCTGAGCTTGACGTATTAGAGCAGGAAATAATTCGAGTAATGGAGTAGGTTATACGACCTATGAACGTGGGAGCAGGAACTCAATATCGATGAAATCTACGGTAATTCAAGGCTACTGGCACTTGTCCATTTGGATAAATAGACCCCGAGTTCATGGTAAGCTAAAACGAAGAAGTGATTAGAGCTTATGTTCGAGATCAGTTGAAAAACATAAGAAGAATAGGTCGAAACAGCTCGGTTTGTTTTAAAACTTGGCTCGCTTGCGTTCGAGTTTTTTATCCTAATTCAGATCGCCAAACTTACTTTGCAAAAAAGTTATCGCAACGATACTGGCAGTTTCCGTTCGCAAAACTCTCGGTCCCATTTTTATAGCCTTTATACCGACTTTATCGGCCAATAAGACTTCTTGCGGTGAGAAGCCACTTTCAGGGCCGATCAGGATATCGAACCCCTTGGTTACATTATCTATCTCTTGGGGGGACTGAGTTGCACTAGGGTCTAGTATCAGCGCTAGCCTTCCAGGGTTTCGGGAGGTGAGATAGTTCTGGTATGAAACAGGAGAGTACAGGTCTGGTAACTGAGTTCGACCGCTTTGCTCACAGGCATGCACAAGAATGCTATTCCAGTGAGCCAGTTTTTTCTCAAGCCGATTTGCCTTCCAAGGCTTCTGTGAATGCTCGGTAAATATTGCTCGAATTGATTTGACGCCCAATTCGACAGCTTTTTGAACGGTGAAATCCATCTTGTCAGCAGAGCTGATGGCTTGTATTAGCGAAATGTCCAATAACGATTCGCGGCAGGTGTTGTTAATTGATAGAACTGAAACAGTAGCGGATTTGCGGTTAAGCTGAGTAATGCTCGCGATGGCTTCTTGCTGGGATTTACCATCAAATAAGATAAGTTGGTCGCCTATCTTTAGTCGAAGTACATTGACGAGATGATGGCGCGCCTCACTGGGTAATAATAAGTTAGCGCCCTTAGTTAATACTTCATCAAGATAAATGCGTGGCAGTCGCATGCCTTCAAAGGCCTAGGTTCCACCAGATCGTGGTAGTCGGTTCTGATTTATTTAAGGTGTAAAAATGCAGGCCGGGTGCACCTTGAGCCAGCAGCGTTTCGCATAGGCGAGTAATAACTTCTGTGCCAAAGCTTTGGATAGACTCTAGGTCGTCACCATAGGCTTCAAATCGTTTGCGCATCCAGCGTGGAATTTCTGCACCGCAAGCGTCAGAGAACCGGGCAAGTTGAGTGAAGTTACTAATGGGCATGATGCCCGGTACGAGAGGTATTGTTAGGCCGCGTTTTTCGCAGCTTTCTACAAATCGGAAGTAGGCATCTGGATTATAGAAGTACTGAGTGATGGCGCTATCTGCCCCTGCTTCAACTTTATGCTGAAAATTATCGAGATCAGTTTGTGCATTACTGGTCTGGGGGTGGAACTCTGGATAGGCGGCGACCTCGATATGAAAATGATCACCGGTTTCCTGGCGAATAAAGCTTACTAATTCATTGGCATAGCGAAATTCGCCAGCGGCACCTAAGCCAGAAGGTAAATCACCTCGTAATGCAACGATATGTTTAACGTTGTTACCAACGTAAGTGGTGAGAATTTCCCGAATGCTTTCCTGAGTGGAGCCGATACAGGAAAGGTGTGGTGCTGCTTCCAGCCCAGATTCTCCCTGGATTTCGAGAACCGTTTCCAAAGTTCGATCCTGTGTGGAGCCACCGGCTCCAAAGGTCACAGAGAAAAATCGTGGATTTAGTTCTGCCAATTTTTGGCGAGTGTTACGTAGGTTTTCAATACCTTTTTCAGTGCGCGGGGGGAAAAACTCGAAGCTAAAAGATTTCTCCAGCTTTTGTTGTGATTCCATAGCTGTACCAGTATCTGAGTTAATCCGCCATGGGGACCCATGGCGGTTATTAGTCGTAAAAGTTAAGAGTCGTTGCTAGTAACGATAATGCTCAGGCTTATAAGGCCCTTCAACCGGTATGCCGAGATAGTCAGACTGCTCTTTAGATAGCTCAGTAAGATGCACGCCAATTTTTTCGAGGTGCAGTCGGGCAACTTCCTCATCAAGCTTTTTAGGCAGGATATAGACTTTGTTTTCATATTGATCAGGGTTGCCGAATAATTCCATTTGCGCCAGTACCTGATTGGTAAAGGAATTGGACATAACAAAGCTCGGATGTCCCGTGGCGCAGCCTAAGTTCACTAGGCGTCCTTCGGCCAGCATAATAATGCGCTTTCCATCAGGGAAAATAATGTGGTCAACCTGCGGCTTAATATTTTCCCATTCGTATTTTTGTACGCCGGCGATATCGATTTCATTATCGAAATGACCAATATTGCAGACAATGGCTTGATTCTTCATTGCTTCCATATGGTCATGCGTGATGATTTTAAAATTACCGGTAGTGGTGACAAAAATATCTGCCTGCGGGGCAGCTTCTTCCATGGTTACAACACGAAAGCCTTCCATCGCAGCTTGCAAGGCGCAAATGGGGTCGATCTCCGTGACCCAGACAGTGGCGCCAAGTCCTTTAAGCGATTGTGCGGAACCCTTACCAACATCGCCATAACCAGCGACTAAGCAAATTTTCCCTGCGATCATGACATCGGTAGCACGCTTGATGCCGTCGACGAGTGATTCGCGGCAGCCATAGAGGTTATCAAATTTCGATTTGGTCACCGAGTCATTGACGTTCATGGCTGAGAAAAGCAATTCGCCATCTTCAACCATCTGATAGAGGCGGTGAACGCCTGTGGTGGTTTCTTCGGTTACGCCCTTAATGGATTCAGCCATGCGATTATAGCGCTCAGAGTCTTCTTCAAGGCTACGTTTGAGCACGCCCAGAATCACGGTCATTTCTTCGCTATCATCCGCGGTGGGTTCTGGAACGGAACCAGCTTTGGCGTATTCAACACCCTTATGAACCAGCAATGTGGCGTCGCCACCATCATCGAGAATCATATTCGGCTCGCCATCGGGCCAGTTGATGACTTGTTCAGTGCACCACCAATATTCTTCGAGGGTCTCGCCTTTCCAGGCATAAACGGGGATGCCAGCGGCAGCCATTGCGGCAGCGGCGTGATCCTGAGTTGAAAATATATTACAGGAGCACCAGCGAACCTCAGCGCCCAGTTCAACCAGGGTTTCCATCAGCACGGCGGTTTGGATGGTCATGTGCAGTGAGCCAGTAATTCGTGCGCCAGTAAGGGGTTTTTCCTTCCCATACTTATCGCGTAGCGACATCAAACCGGGCATTTCGGTTTCAGCGATGGCGATTTCTTTGCGACCCCAGTCGGCCAGCGAAATATCGGCGACTTTGTAGTCGTTAAAGGTAGGTTCGGTAACAGCGTTCATACTTCATTTCTCCACTTGAACTTAAGAAAAATGAGCGCCGTTGAAAAAAACATCGGTCCGAGCCTGGCGGGATATCCTTATCCGTTGCAGCGCTCCTCAGACCGAGTAAACGTTAAGCCGTGTAGTTTAGCTGACCTTAGTAACGTTTTGAATATTAGCGGCCGATCTTAACTCATCGGCTTTGTCAGTTTTCTCCCAGGGAAGATCAATATCTTCACGCCCGAAGTGACCGTATGCGGCTGTTTGTTGATAGATTGGCTGGATTAGATCGAGCATTTTTACCAAGCCATATGGACGTAGATCAAAGCTATCGCGAACCAGCGCCTCAATTTGTTCATCTGGAATCAGGCCGGTACCAAAGCAGTCGACCGATATGGAAGTCGGTTCGGCAACGCCGATGGCGTAAGAAAGTTGAATTTCGCAACGGTCGGCGATTCCGGCCGCGACGATATTCTTGGCAACATAGCGGCAGGCATAGGCCGCAGATCGATCCACCTTGGAGGGGTCCTTGCCAGAAAACGCACCACCGCCGTGGCGAGCCATGCCGCCATACGTATCAACGATAATTTTTCGTCCCGTCAAACCACAGTCTCCAACAGGTCCGCCGATGACGAATTGGCCGGTTGGGTTGATATGGATTTTGGTCTCGTTACTGATCAACTCCTCGGGTAAGGTCGGTTTAATGATGATATCCATGACCGCTTCGTGGAGGTCTTTTTGGGTGATGTCGGGGTCATGTTGAGTCGATAGTACGACCGCTTCAATCGCGACGGGCTTGTTATTTTCATAACGGAATGTCACCTGACTTTTGGCGTCGGGGCGCAGCCAGGGCAAGGTGCCATTTTGACGAACATCATGCTGACGACGCACTAGGCGATGAGCAAAAGTAATGGGGGCTGGCATTAGTACATCAGTTTCATTGCTGGCATAACCAAACATTAATCCTTGATCGCCCGCGCCCTGTTCTTCGGGCGCTGTGCGGTCGACACCCATGGCGATATCGCCTGATTGTTTGCCGATGGCGTTTAATACTGCGCAAGTGTCGCCATCGAATCCCATATCGGAACTGGTATAGCCGATGTCCTTTATTGTGTTGCGAACGACATCTTCAAGATCCACCCAGGCGGAGGTTGTGATTTCACCAGCGACGAGTACTACGCCGGTTTTTATCATAGTTTCGCATGCAACCCGGGCGTTGGGGTCTTGCTTCAATATAGTGTCGAGGACGGCGTCCGATATTTGATCAGATATTTTATCGGGGTGACCGGCTGAGACGGATTCTGATGTAAACTGATAGTTTGTAGGCATAATTTGACCATTCGTGAGGGTTAGCTGTAAGTCCGTGTGCGCGGAGTTTAGTTCAATTTAGTATGTAAATACCAGTGTCGGAAAATAGCAACAGTGTGGGTACTTTGCGACTTAACACCCAAATATCGTGGTATTTGGGCCTAGAAACGAAGTCGATTGCTTACCTTAGTTAATGAGGCCATTAAGAATTCCGCTTGCCGTAGCGCGCTAACTACGGGAAAATGGCGCGCTCAAAATCACGCTGGCGCAGACGGAGTGCAAAAAATGCTAAGGACTCCGGGCCATTCGTTGGGTGCCGGTACCGAGAAGCTAGCGGTAAACCCATTTATTGAATATTGAATTATGGCCTGAATCTACGGATTCAGGATACAAGGTTTCCAGTAATCTAGTCGGGAGTTGTTCTATGCCTACTCGTAGAGAGTTAGCCAATGCCGTTCGTGCGCTTGCCATGGACGCTGTTCAAAAAGCCAATTCAGGCCACCCTGGTGCGCCGATGGGAATGGCTGATATAGCGGAGGTTTTATACAACGATTTTATGCAGCACAATCCGGATAACCCTCAATGGGTTGACCGGGATCGATTCATTATGTCGAACGGCCACGGTTCCATGCTGCCCTATTCGGTGCTGCACCTGACCGGCTATGATTTATCCATTGACGATCTGAAATCCTTTCGTCAATTGCATTCCAAGACGCCGGGTCACCCAGAATATGGCTATGCGCCTGGCGTTGAAACAACTACTGGCCCACTCGGTCAAGGTATTTGTAATGGCGTTGGCATGGCGATCGCCGAAAAGACGTTGGCGGCTCATTTCAATAAGCCAGGTCATGACATCGTCGATCACTACACCTATGTATTCCACGGTGATGGTTGCCTTATGGAGGGCGTTTCCTCTGAAGCAAGCTCGCTGGCCGGTACCCTAGGTCTCGGCAAGCTAATCATGTTTTATGACGATAACGGCATCTCGATTGATGGCGAAGTCGAAGGTTGGTTTACCGAAGATGTTCCCGCTCGTTATGAGTCTTATGGCTGGCATGTGGTACGCAATGTAGATGGCCACGATGCAGATGCTATCAAAGCAGCCATTGAAGAAGCGCGTTCAGTAACGGATAAAGCCACTATCATCTGTTGCAAAACCACGATTGGTTTTGGTTCGCCGAATAAGGGTGGCAAAGAGGACTGTCATGGCGCACCACTGGGCGATGAAGAAATTGAATTGACGCGCAAGCAGCTCGGTTGGGAACATGCCCCCTTTGTGATTCCTGATGATGTAGCTGCCGGTTGGAACGCCAAGAAATCTGGCGCAGACGCGGAAGCGGCTTGGGACACAAAAATGGAGGCTTATAAAGCAGAGCATCCCGAATTAGCAGCTGAGTTTGAACGCCGTATAGCGGGCGATTTGGTCAGTGATTGGGAAGCGCAAGCCGACGAGATGATCAAATCCGTTGCTGATAAAGGCGATTCCATTGCCTCACGCAAGGCCTCGCAGAACGCCATTGAAGGCTTGAGCGGCTTCACCGATTTTATCGGTGGTTCCGCGGATCTTGCCGGCTCTAACCTGACCATCGTTTCTAACTCCGTGCCGCTGCGTGCCGACCAAGCGGATGGTAACTACATCAACTATGGCGTGCGCGAGTTTGCGATGGGCGCCATTATTAATGGTATCTCTTTGCACAAGGGCTTCGTGCCTTACGGTGCGACCTTCCTGATGTTTTCCGAGTATGCGCGCAACTCATTGCGTATGGCTGCATTGATGAAAATTCAGCACATCGAAGTCTTTACCCATGACTCGATTGGTCTGGGCGAAGATGGCCCAACCCACCAACCGGTTGAGCAGACGGCGACGCTACGAATGATTCCACGCATGTCCGTATGGCGTCCTTGCGATGCGGTTGAAACGGCCGTTGCTTGGAAAAAGGCTGTGATGAAAACAGAAGGTCCGACTTCGTTGATTTTGTCTCGACAAGGTTTGGATCACCAGCCGCGTACGGCCGATCAAATTAAAGCGATCGAAAAAGGTGGATATATTCTAAAAGATTGTGATGGCACACCGGATGTTATTCTTATCGCCACGGGTTCTGAAGTGGGTTTGGCTGTCTCTGCAGCAGCTAGCGCCTCCGGCAAAAAAGTGCGCGTTGTTTCCATGCCCGCCACCGATGTTTTTGATGCGCAGGATGATGCCTATAAGGAATCTGTATTACCGAAAGCCGTTACCGCACGCGTAGCCGTTGAGGCAGGTGTTACCGATGGTTGGATGAAATATGTTGGCCTTGACGGTGCTGTGGTTGGTATTAACACCTTTGGTGAATCAGCGCCTGCTGGCGATTTGTTCAAGCACTTCGGCTTTACGGTCGAGAATGTGGTCAAGGCGATTAACGACGTCGCATAAGTGAACTCGGCCGCTCTTGGTTTTAAGGGCGGCCATCTCTGTACTTAGATTTTTTATTCAGCTTAGGAGAAAAGTATGACGATTAAAGTTGGTATTAATGGCTTTGGCCGTATCGGTCGTATGGCATTTCGCGCGATTGCGAAAGATTTTAAAGATATTCAAGTGGTCGGCATTAACGACTTACTGGACAACGAATATCTGGCCTATATGCTCCAGTATGACTCAGTTCATGGTAACTTTCCTGGTGATATCTCCGTTGACGGCGACACCATGACGGTTGATGGCAACAAGATCCGCTTGACTGCAGAGCGTGACCCCTCTGCTCTTAAATGGGACGAAGTGGGTGCTGATCTGGTTATCGAGTGTACCGGCTTCTTCCTTACCGAAGAGACTTGCCAAAAGCACATTGATGCGGGCGCTAAAAAAGTGGTTCAGAGCGCTCCTTCCAAAGACGGCACCCCAATGTTCGTTTATGGCGTTAACCATAAAACATATAAAGGTGAGGCCATCGTTTCTGCGGCGTCTTGTACCACCAACTGTTTGGCGCCTGTTGCTAAGGTGTTGAACGGCACTTGGGGTATCAAGCGAGGCTTAATGACCACTGTGCACGCTGCAACAGCAAACCAAAAAACAGTTGACGGCCCTTCCCTGAAAGATTGGCGTGGCGGCCGCGGTATTCTGGAAAATATTATTCCTTCATCAACGGGCGCTGCAAAAGCAGCAGGCGTCGTTCTTCCCGAATTGAACGGTAAACTGACCGGTATGGCTTTTCGTGTGCCAACCTCTGATGTGTCAGTCGTTGATTTAACGGTTGAGCTGAACAAGGAAGCGACTTACGACGAAATATGCGCAGCGATGAAGTCAGCTTCTGAATCAGGTGATATGGTCGGGGTTTTGGATTACACCGAAGATAAGGTTGTCTCCACGGACTTTCGCGGTCGGTCTACACCCTCCACATTCGATGCTGGCGCGGGCATCGCGTTGGATAGCACCTTTGTCAAAGTTGTTTCCTGGTATGACAATGAGTATGGCTACACTTGCAATATGTTGCGGTTAGTTGAGCACGTATCCGCCTAAGTAGTCTGCTTTTTACTTGAAGAGATGCGCAGGTCATTGGATTACAATCCGGTGACCTGCGCAGCTTGACTAAAAAACATGTCTTAATTCAGGTTAATTAAATAAGCCGCTAATAGGCGTTTTATTTAATCAATTTGAAGCCCTTTTATAATAATCTCCCGAGGAACTCATCATGTCCATAATCAAGATGACCGACCTGGATTTATCCGGTAAACGCGTGCTGATCCGCGAAGACCTTAATGTGCCAGTTAAAGACGGCAAGGTCACATCCGATAAACGTATTCGCGCCTCCATGCCCACGATCGAACACGCCATGAAAGCAGGCGGCAAGGTGATGTTAATGTCGCACCTGGGACGGCCTACCGAAGGTGAGCCTGCTGACGAGTTTTCCATGCAGCCGGTTGCGGACTATCTTACCGAAGCGCTTGGCAAGGAAGTAAAGCTCGTTAACGACTATTTGGAAAATGCGCCGCAGATGAATGATGGCGATGTCGTTTTATTGGAAAACGTGCGTTTTAATCCGGGCGAGAAAAAGAACGATGAAGCGCTTTCCAAGCGATATGCGGCCTTGTGCGATGTGTATGTTATGGATGCGTTTGGCACCGCTCACCGAGCTCAAGCTTCTACACACGGTGCCGGTCAGTTTGCTCCTGTTGCGTGCGCAGGACCACTGCTAGCGGGAGAGTTGGACGCGTTAGGTAAGGCGTTAGATAACCCGAAGCGCCCGATGGCGGCTATTGTTGGTGGCTCTAAAGTTTCCACTAAGCTCACTGTACTTGATGCGTTGTCTAAAATTGTTGATCAATTAATCCCTGGCGGCGGCATTGCGAATACGTTTATCGCTGCATCTGGGTTTAACGTTGGTAAGTCGCTTTACGAGGAAGACTTGGTGCCAGAAGCTAAGCGTTTGATGGAGGCTGCCAAAGCTAAGGGCGGAGAGATTCCTGTGCCGACTGATGTCGTTGTGGGTAAAGAGTTCTCCGAATCTGCAGAGGCTATCGTTAAAAAAGTAGAAGACGTTGGAGATGACGATATGATTTTTGATATCGGCCCTGAAACCGCAGCCCGCTTTGCAAAAATGATGGAATCTGCTGGAACCGTTGTTTGGAATGGCCCGGTGGGTGTTTTTGAATTTGATCAGTTTGGTGAAGGTACTAAAGTGTTGGGTATTGCCATCGCGGATTCTAATGCATTTTCAATCGCCGGTGGTGGCGATACGTTAGCAGCTGTAGATAAATATGGCATCGCGGATAAGGTCTCTTATATCTCTACTGGCGGCGGAGCCTTTTTGGAATTTCTTGAAGGCAAAGAGTTACCGGCTGTGACGATGTTGGAAAAACGGGCCAACGGTTAAGGATGTATAGGTCGGGAGTGATTATTTGAGCAGCAAGCTAAATCCGGTGTGCTCACGCAGTGCACGCGGATTAAGGCGCACTAAGATCGTGGCCACAATGGGGCCAGCTACGGATACCCCCGAAGCCGTAAAATCTATTCTAGCGGCCGGTGTGGATGTCGTGCGGATGAACTTTTCGCATGGCTCAGAAGAAGATCATTTAAAACGTGCCCGGCTTATCCGTGAGGCAGCTGCCGCTTCAGGCTGTGAGATAGCAATACTGGGTGATTTACAAGGTCCAAAAATCAGGATCGAGCGCTTTACTCAGGGCCGTACTGAGTTGTATGAGGGTGACGAATTCACGCTTGATACCTCACTTGCTCCCGATATTGGGAATCATTATCGAGTCGGAGTAACCTACAAAGAGCTGGTCTCCGATGTGTCTGTTGAGGATGTTTTGGTGCTGGATGATGGCCGCATATCGTTGGAAGTAACGGCTATAGAAGGCAGTGAGATTCAAACCCGTGTTATTACCGGCGGTGTGTTGTCCAACAATAAGGGGATCAACCGGCGTGGTGGTGGATTGTCTGCGGCGGCTTTGACAGAGAAGGACAGGCGAGACATTAAGTTGGCTGCCCGCATGGGCGTAGACTACCTGGCTATTTCATTTCCTCGTTCAGCAGAAGATATTTATGGGGCACGGGAGCTTGCTAGAGCGGCAGGTTGCGAAGCAGGTATTGTCGCAAAGATCGAGCGGGCTGAAGCGCTTGAGGTTATTGATGAAATTATCGAAGCCTCTGAAGCAATTATGATTGCTAGAGGCGATCTCGGTGTCGAAATTGGTGACGCTGAATTACCCGCGGTGCAAAAACGGCTAATCCATAAAGCGCGTGTGGCAGACAAAGTCGTTATCACCGCAACGCAAATGATGGAATCGATGATTGAAAACCCGATTCCAACTCGCGCCGAAGTTTTTGATGTCGCCAACGCGGTTTTGGATGGCACAGATGCGGTGATGTTGTCGGGTGAAACGGCGGTCGGGCACTACCCAGCAAGGGTTGTCCAGGCGATGAATGATATCTGCATTGAAGCTGAGAAGCAGCAGATGGTGCGCCGTTCGGATCATCGTATCGATTCGAAGTTTGAACATATTGACGAGGGTGTGGCGATGGCTGCGATGTACACCGCTAATCACCTGGGCGCGAAGGCGATTGCAGCGATGACAGAAACGGGCTCTACCGCCAAGTGGATGTCACGTATTAGCTCTGATATTCCTATCTACGCGATGTCTCAGTTAGAGGCGACTCGGCGTCGCGTTAAATTGTATCGAGGTGTTTATCCGGTGGACTTTCCAACCAGTACCACTTCCCATCCACGCGCCAATTTGACTGCGGTCAATGTGCTGCTTGAGCACCATGTTGTGGAAGAGGGCGATTTAGTCATTATCACCAAAGGAGATCTTATGGGTGATGGTGGTGGTACCAATGCGATGAAGATAGTAAAGGTCGGTGAATTGGTGCAGCCCCTTGACTAGCTTAGGACTCTACACTAGATCACCCAGTAAAGTCCGCTAAACTGAATTTACTCTAAAACTGGTGTAGTATTCCTGGTATTCGATTGTCGAAACTCTATGCTTTTAACAAAACATTAACTTAAAGGAGACTTGTCTCATGGCTTTAATTTCAATGCGTCAGCTGCTAGACCATGCCGCCGAAAACGGTTATGGCATGCCAGCGTTCAATGTCAATAATATGGAGCAGGTTCACGCCATTATGCAGGCGGCGGATGAGGTTGACTCTCCTGTCATTATGCAGGGTTCTGCTGGAGCTCGAGGTTATGCGGGTGAAGCTTTTTTGCGCCATTTGATTCTCGCGGCTGTTGAGGAATACCCCCATATTCCTGTTGTAATGCATCAGGATCACGGCTCTGAACCTTCGGTTTGTCTGCGTTCCATCCAGTCCGGTTTTACCTCCGTTATGATGGACGGTTCACTGGAGGCGGATATGAAAACCCCCGCCAGCTTTGAATACAATGTGGGCGTCACCCAAAAAGTCGTCGAGATGGCGCATGCTGGAGGTGTTTCAGTAGAAGGTGAGTTAGGTTGCCTAGGCTCGCTAGAAACGGGCGAAATGGGTGAAGAAGACGGCCATGGTGCGGAAGGTAAGCTGGACTTGGATATGTTGTTAACCAGTGTTGAAGAGGCTGCTGATTTTGTGAAAGCCACGAATGTTGATGCATTGGCAATTGCTATCGGAACGTCTCATGGCGCATATAAGTTTACCAAGGAGCCGACGGGCGAAATCCTGCGTATCGACCGTATCAGGGAAATACATGCGCGCATACCAAATACCCATCTGGTTATGCACGGTTCTTCTTCAGTCCCACAAGACTGGTTGAAAATCATTAATGATTACGGTGGAGATATGGGTCAAACCTATGGTGTGCCGGTCGAAGAAATTGTAGAAGGTATTAAGAACGGTGTACGTAAGGTTAATATCGATACGGATCTGCGCATGGCGTCTACTGGGTCGGTTCGTAAACATCTGCAAGAAAACCCAAGTAATTTCGATCCACGTAAATTTCTTAAGACCGCGACGGAAGGCATGAAAAACATTTGTAAGGCGCGCTATGAGTCTTTTGGATGTGCAGGGCAGGCTTCGAAGATAAAAGTATCCTCGCTGGAAGTTATGTTTGCGAGATATGCGACAGGTGAATACGATTCTAAGATTAGCTAAACCGTTTTATCTATAGATCAAAAGGGCGGTTCGAACCGCCCTTTTTTTTTGCCACAGCAATTTAGCGGAAAATATGGCTTGTTTCTTATCTAAGTTATATTCAACTTCAACCCCAAATCGAGAGGCTGGTTTGTATGTGTGATGATTTAATGAAGGCTTACAGGGATATAATTTCTGGAGTGGGTGAGGATGTACATCGCGAAGGCTTGGTGAAAACACCGGAACGCGCGGCAAAAGCGATGGAGTTTCTTACCCGCGGATATGGCCAGACCCTGGAGGAAGTTGTCAATAATGCCATTTTTAGCGCGGACAGCGAGGAAATGGTGGTTGTAAGGAATATCGAACTTTATTCTCTCTGTGAGCATCATCTTCTACCCTTTATTGGGCAATGTCATGTCGGCTATTTACCGAACGGAAAGGTGATTGGCTTGTCAAAGATTGCAAGGATTATCGATATGTTTGCACGTCGTATGCAGATTCAGGAAAATCTTACTAAGCAAATTGCGGATGCAGTAATGGAAGTTACGCAGGCGCATGGTGTCGCAGTGCAAATTCATGCAAAACATTTGTGCATGATGATGCGAGGCGTTGAAAAGCAGCATTCAGATATGAGTACATCCATTATGTTGGGAGCATTTCGAAAGTCTGAAGCGACGCGTAACGAATTTTTACAAGTCGTTGCTAATGGTTGAACTACTACTATACTGCGATATTTTAACATTAAGGGTTTTAGTAGACTCTGTTTCATGATTCTCAAAAAACCTTCTTAACGAAGTTTGCTAAAAATCAGTTATAATCCTCTGCTTCAAAGGCCACGGATCCATGGCCTTGCACTATGCGAAGGACTCTGAATAGTTGCTCCTGCTAAGCAGATACCTTCAAACTGGTATATCGGGAAAAGGAGTGCCTAATGAAACACCAGGATTATTCGTTGGATTCAGCATCCGAGCAAAAGGTAACTTTGAAAAAACAAGCCATTCGTACCTCTGCGGTACCCAAAAAATCAGCCAGTAGGCCCTCGTCGAGAAAGACTGAAAATCGCGGAGATAAGCGATATCTCCTTGGGCTAGGAGTAGGACTGCTATTCGTGTTGGGTTTGAGTTTATATTCGTTGGTTCCTCGCGGCTTGTTGCCTGTGGAAGAAGATAAAATCGCGGCGGCTCAAGTGGAGGAGAGTATCTCAGTCCCTCAAGCAGAGGAAAACATTGCTGCTTCTGAAGTGCCTCTAGTCGATGCGGTTGCCGTGGTCGAGCCGAATGATAGTTCTAATGCTACGGCTTCAATTGAGTCAAATCTTGCCGATGGAGAGAACGCTAGATCGGTAATCTCTGATCTCAAGCGTCAAGACAAGGCTCCCAATATGGAGGTTTTGTTTCATCAGGCAGAACAATACCACGCGGCAGGGAATCCTACGGATGCCTATTTACTGTATTTTTATCTGGCGAAAAAAGGGCATGGTCCCTCGGCGATGGCTTTGGCAGTGACTTCAGACCCGATTTATTATACGCGTTCTGGCGCCCTAAACAGTAAGCCTGATCCGTTTCAAGCATTTAAGTGGTATCGTCACGCGGTTAAGGCAGGTGTTCCGCAAGCGCAACAAAACTTGGATAAGCTGAAGGAAAATATCGAGGCGGTTGCTTTGTCCGGGGACAGATCTGCTCAAAGATTACTGCTGCAATGGCAATAGGATTTGCGCGCATGAAGAAAGTTGTTCTGCTGGTTTTAGTGGTTATAGTAAGTATTTTTTCGTCTTTGTCGCTGAACGCGGCTGAGGCCGCAAAAAGACCTTTACTGATGGAGAACAAGCAGTCTCTATTTCAGCGCATGTTGGCAATACCGAGTGCTACTTTGTATGTCCAGGCTGGAGGGGAAGTGGCGGGTAAGCCTGTACCCTTTACCGTTTACTATATTTACACACGCCAACAAGTGAATGGGAAAGAATGGCTACAAGTAGGCTCTGATAGTCACGGGACTCTTAAGGGGTGGATGCTTGCGACTGACCTAATTATGTGGAATCAAGGTCTGACGGTTGCGTTTCGCAAGCCAGGTAATACGGATCGAGTATTATTATTTCGCGATAAAGAAAGCCTTAAGTCACTGGTGAACGAGCCGACTTCTGATCATTACCAACAGATTTACCAGGCCGCCGTTAAGGGAGAGCTGCCGCAAGATTCCCCGATAGTTGCCATTCAGCCTGAATCTCATATGGATATCCTAAAAGATTTTTATCTGGTCCCGATTCGTGATCATGAAGATGTCTTTTTAGGCAGTGAGCCGGCAACCATGCTGCAAGTATCAACCATACCGTTGGGCGGTTCGATACCGAGTGAGATGAGTGCCGATCCACAGGTGGGAAGCACTGCCGTAAAATCAGCCCCCAATCAGGGTTTCAAGGCAGGTGTGGTTTTTGTCATTGATACCACTCGATCGATGGGGCGTTATATTGATCGCACCCGTAAAGCGGTACGCGAGATTTACCAAAAAATGGCTGAGGCAAGTCAGATTAATTCGGTCAGCTTTGGGCTTGTCACCTTTCGGGACTATCCGAACGACACAGAGGGCTTAGGCTATTTGACTGAGACAGTGGCTACCTTGAAAGATGGTAGCAGCGCAGAGGGATTTTTTAATAAAGTTGAATCAGTCCAAGCCGCGACTGTGTCCAGTCAGGGTTTTATCGAAGACTCGTATGCTGGCATTAAAGAGGCCGTTGAAGGTATCGATTGGGAGGGCGTTGATGCACGTTATGTTGTGTTAATTACTGATGCGGGCGCGCGTGGCCCCGAAGATCCCTTAAGTAGTACAGGTTTAGGTGCAGATGAAATGCGTCAGATGATTCGTGACAAAGGCATTGCGGTTTCCGCGCTGCATTTGCTGACCCCCGAAGGTAAGGACAACCACCATAATGCTGAGAGCCAGTATCGACAGCTCTCGCATTATGCCGGAATCGGCGATCTGTACTATGGTGTACAGATGGGAGAAGTCGGGGAATTTGGCAGGGCATTGGATGCGTTGACCCGACAGATTACCCGCCAAGTTCAGTTGGCTGCCGGTAATGAACCCAGTAATAATACCCAAAGTACTACGCAACAAGAACCAGCCAATAATAATTCACTTGCCGGCTTTGAAGGTAAAATTGAAAAGCTAGGGTATGCGCTACGTATGCAGTACTTAAGCAAGGACCAAAACGAAACCCCACCGCCAATTTTCGATGCATGGTTGTTAGACCGAGATTTTAACAATCCTGAGGAGCCGACCTTGGATGTTCGTGTGCTTCTAACAAGAGACCAGCTAAGCGAGCTTCATGACGTAATGCAACAGGTATTAGATACTTTTGAACAGGGCTTGCTATCACCGCGTAATTTTCTTGCCGATCTAAAAAGTCTCGCCGCTACGATGAGCCGTGACCCAGAAGCAGTGGGAGATGTTACGCGCACCACCGGCGCAGGTAATTTGAACGACATGGGTTTTATGCAGGAATATATTGAAGATCTGCCTTATCGTAGCGATGTTATGAATCTTTCGATTGAAGATTGGGAGACATGGCCTGCTGCGCGTCAGCTAGAGTTTGTTCATGGGCTGGAAGAGAAAATTGCCTACTACCGTGCCTTGCATGATCATACCGACCTGTGGGTTTCCTTGGACGGAGGCTCTGTCGGAGGGAGTTCGGTTTTTCCATTAGAGTTGGAGATGCTACCTTAGGAACGGTAAACAAATAACTTTAACATCTGACTCGTTCTTTTCCTCCAATTTGTACGATCTCAATTGTCACGTAGAACTACTATGCTCCTCTTGAGATAGTACAAGTTGAAGGAAAACTACTTCGCCAAATGACAAAGTTATCCATTTACCGTTCCTTAAATAAGCTGCAACTACTCAGCGAGCAGTAAATTTTAAGGGTAACTTGCTCAATAAAAATTATATTTTTAAGCGTGAAAGGTATACTGCACGCTTGATCTTTTCATACGGGTTAAGAGTTCAATGAGTGAGCCAAAGGATGCAAATGGAGTGCTTATTTATCACCTTCGCGAGGTGATAAAAACTCGTCAGGCTGAGGATGCCAATTTCCGTTTATCTGTACCTAGCTTGCAAATTGGCCTTGGTGAAAAAATTGCTCTGATTGGTGAGAGTGGTTGTGGCAAAAGTACATTGTTGGATATTTTAGCTTTTCTGTCTCAGCCCTCTGAGGCTTCTTCCTTTCGTTTTCGACCCGAATCAGAAGAGGAATCAATCGATGTCGTAAGTTACTGGAAAGCCGGTAAGCTTAATCGATTGGGTGATATGCGGAAGCAGCAAATGGGGTACGTGCTGCAGACTGGAGGACTGTTACCTTACCTTACCGTGCGTGAAAACCTTTCCTTATCGAGACGCCTGCTGCATATGCCAGAAGACAGTACAGTCGATGATCTCGCGCATGATCTAGGTATCAACCGTCACTTAAATAAACTTCCAGCGCAGCTATCTACAGGCGAAAGGCAGCGAGTAGCGATTGGTCGTGCATTGGCTCACCGACCTTCAATTGTTATTGCAGATGAACCGACCGCTTCTCTGGATCCCATGGCAGCAGAAAATATAATGGCTTTGTTTATTGAGCTGGTAGAGTCCATGAATATCACGGTTATTGTAGCCAGCCATGCTTGGCATCATGTTAAACGCTTAGGCTTGCGACGGTTATCGTTAACTTCGCAGGTAGGTACAGATGGTATCTCCGAAACTGTTGTTATGGGGTAGAGCCAAAAGGAATGAGCAATCAACTAAAAAACGTTTATTGGCTGTCGTCTAAAGATTATTTTAGTGAATGGAAGATGTCTGGTTTCTCGGTGCTTGCATTGGCCGCAGTACTTGGACCCATGTTAATCCTGTTTGGTTTAAAGTCCGGTGTTGTTGGCAGCATGGTCGAAAAACTCGTGGATAATCCGCGCAACTTAGAAATTCGACCGATGGGAAGTGGTCGCTATGACCTGGATTGGATTCAACAGTTGCGTGAGCGAGAAGATGTGCAATTCGTTATTCCTCTTACTCGCAGCATTGCCGCGAGTATAGATCTTAAAAGTGATGCCGCTAAGCGTATTCTTCCTGTGGAATTGAAACCAACGGCCAAAGGTGACCCCATGCTTGGCAGCGATTTGAAGCCACCGTCGGGGTTAGGCGAGATTATTCTTGCACAAACAACTGCCTCAAAGCTAAAACTTGAAGTTGGAGATAAGCTAGATAGCAGTCTTGCCAGAGGATTTCGTGGCCGCAAAGAGCGTAAACAC